>OHVI01000029.1_pt1 | contig 42809 bp, 29 predicted proteins | sample 1579501 | NCBI WGS metagenome assembly OHVI01 (sample SAMEA3882537, study PRJEB24775) | human gut metagenome | biome: human-associated habitat; feature: intestine environment; material: feces | place: Netherlands | collected 2009/2010
GTGGCGAAATGTTCCGCACCACACCATTGTCGCTCCACGAGTGGCTGCTCATCATTGGCTCAACCTCCGTTGTACTTTGGGTGGGCGAGCTGTGGAGAGGCTTCAAGAGAATGATAGCAAAGAGAAGATAATCCAATGATTTCATCATAAGTTACATTCAGGATTCTTCTTTAGATATAAATGATATAAGATAGAATGAATACAATACATTACAATGATACCGTTCAGTTGCAGCCTTGTGTGGCAACCATCGGTTTCTTCGACGGGGTGCATCGGGGACATCAGTTCCTGATTCATCATCTCGTAGAGACAGCACGAAAGGATGGCTTGCAATCCACCGTCATCACCTTCGATGCGCATCCCCGTAAGGTGTTGCAGGCGGATTATCAGCCGGAGATGCTGAGCACGCTCGATTCCAAGCTGCTGCTTCTTTCGAAGACTGAAGTGGATAATGCCGTGGTGCTGCATTTCGACAAGGTGATGGCTGCCATGTCGGCAAGAGAGTTTATGCAGCAGGTGCTCCACGACCATCTCAACGTAAGGAAACTCTTCATCGGCTACGACCATCGCTTCGGTCACAACCGTGCAGAGACTTTCGAGGATTACGTGCGCTACGGCAGGGAGATGGGCATTGAGGTAATCAGGAACGAAGCCTTCCAGATAGACGGCATCAACATCTCTTCTTCCGTAATCCGCTCTTTCCTGAAAGAGGGAGAAGTGGAGATGGCAGCCCAGTGCCTCGGTTTCCCTTATACCATCATCGGAAAGGTGGTGAACGGATTCCATGAAGGCAGAAAGCTCGGCTTCCCTACAGCCAATCTCGATATCTCTCACTTCGGACAGATGATTCCTGCCCCTGGTGTCTATGCCGTAAAGGTAAGACTGGAGAATTCGGTGGTATGGAAGCGGGGAATGATGAATGTGGGCAACCGTCCTACTTTCAATGGCAAGCAGATAACCCTGGAGACGCATATCTTCAATTTCGATGGCGACATCTACGACCAGCTCCTGCTCGTGGGCTTTATGAAGCGAATAAGGGGCGAACAGAAGTTTGACGGTCCCGAGGAGTTGGCGGCGCAACTAAAGGTGGATGAGCAGACCGTGCTGGATCTCTTCGAAAAGGAAGCGAAATGATAGCAAGAATGCTATTAATTATAAATTGTTAATTATAAACGATTAGAAGCAATGGCAAAGATTAATTTAAAGAGAGGTTTGACGGATGTAGTCCTCTACCTTATTATATTTATAGTAGTACAGATTATCATGATGTATGCCGGTGCAGGAATCTGGGCAGGCATCAAGGGTGAAGGTTATCAGGCAACGCTTCAGGCAGTAAGTACGGGCGGTAACGCCATTCTTACGGCGCTTGTTCAGGTATTCAGCAGTGTCATCACCCTCATCATCTTCCTGAAGACGAAGTGGACACCGCTTACCCGCAGTTATCTGCTTTCCAAGCCTTGGGGCACGCTTCTCTGGGTGGCATTGTTCTCCCTGGGAACCATCATCCCCCTGTCGTTCCTCTATGAGCAGCTAGGCATCGAGATGGATGAGAATACCCAGCAGATATTCACCTCGCTGATGAAGGAGCCTTGGGGCTATGTAGCAATCGGCATCCTGGCGCCTCTTGCCGAAGAGGTAGTATTCCGTGGAGCCATCCTCCGCACCCTGCTGGGCATCATGAGCAAGAAGAACCATTGGGTAGCCATCATGATTTCTGCTGCCATCTTCGGAGTGGTTCATGCCAACCTGGCACAGTTTGTCAATGCCCTTCTGATGGGCTTGCTTCTGGGATGGATGTATTATCGCACCGGCAGTCTTGTTCCGGGCATCCTGCTCCACTGGGTGAACAATACGATGGCGTATGTACTTGCCAATATCATGCCGCAGAGCGACGGCAAGCTCATCGACCTCTTCCATGGCGATGAGAAGACTATGTATTACGCCGTAGGCTTCTCGCTCTGCATCATGATTCCAAGTTTCATACAGATGATTATCAGATTAAAGAAAGCAAAGGCTTGATGTCTTTCAGATAGTAATAGCATCATACAATAAAGGCTGCTCCTTCATCACTGAAGGGGCAGCCGTTTTCTTTATATATCAACGTAGATTGTAAGTAGAATTATTTGCTGAATGTAATGTTATCCACGTGGTCGTTCACGTAGATATTCGCCATATCTGCGGTCTTGTACCATTTTGGCTTTCCCGGCATATCATCCGAAATCACTTTACCATTAATCGTGAAGTTCTCGAAGCGGATGTTTTTCACCTTGCGGCTCTGGTCGTAACCGGCGATGATGCCCATGTTGGGAGCTTCTCCGGTGTAGGCGATGTTGCGCAGGGTGATATCCTCGATGCCTCTGCCTGGGGCAGAACAGTACTTCTTGTTGAAGCATACACGCATATTGAAGAGCATGCCCTTGCGGATGTTGTCGATGTGGAAGTTCTGGAAGGTAACGCCCTTTACCAGGATGTTGTCGCCATTGTTGATGCCGATGCAACCCTGATAGTCTATCTGGTTTTCGGTGTGCTCCAGAATGTCGATATTATCATAGAGCACATTGCTGATTTCCTCGTTCTCAGGCGTCTCGCTGTGCAGACCTATCATGATAGGGTGAGCTACGTCTGCCCACATCACGAAATCCTTGATGGTGATGTTCCTGCAACCGCCATGATAGTTCTTGCGGGTGCAGTAGATGGTGGAGCAGTCGTCGCTGGTACGGGCGAAGAGGTGCTCCTGGTAGATGTTGTTGCTGGCAAAGATGTTGAAACCGTCGCCCCAGCCATACCAGCTCATCACCTTGGCATTCTTCACGGTCACGGAATCGCTACCGCCGATAGGCAACTGGGTGGTGAGAGGGCCGTCGATATACACGTTCTTGCTGTATCTCACCATGATACCCTCGTGATGGCCCGGCATTACGATGCCGTGACCGAGAATCTTTACATCCCTAGAGCCATAGGTGGATAACCAACCCTTGATGACGGCTCCGTTATCAATGAAAACAGTCTTGCCTGATGCGATGTGAATGGAGTCACCCTTGAAGTCGTGGATGCCTGGCCCGAAATACATCAGATCTTTCTTCTTTTTTACCTTAGGTTTTTCTAAAATGTTGTCTGCGAAGATTTGGAGATTCTGGTAGATGTTGCCGTTGATTTCTACGGAGAGGTAGCGGGGGCGGTCGAGTGCGAACGTCAACGTGTTGCCCTCTTGCTTAGCCTCTATTCCGTAGGAGTTTGGTCTGATCTTGTAACTTTTGATATCCTGAGCAATGCTCTTTACCTGTATTTCAACTTTACCTTCGAATTCAAACTTAGCCACGGATGTGACCTCTACATTGTGCTTGGCATCAGCCACCCTATCCACCTTGAAGGTGTAGGTGTCGATGTCTTTCCATTCGCCGTTTGCGATGCGGGCTTTTACCTCAAAGTCTTTCTTGAGTTCGATGCCGGCAGGAGCCTTGGCTATTACCAGACGGTTATTCGCCGCCGTATGCCTCTTGGCTGTCATCGATAGGGTGGTGAGGCACAGCATTAGTGTTGTTAATATCTTCTTCATATAGAAAGAGTATTTCTTGGATAATATACTTGTTTTTATCATAAATGAAAATCTCCGTTCAAAAGTTTTGAATGTACGTTCATAAGTATTGAATGTGTATTCAGAACTTTTGAACATAGGTTCAATGCTTTTGAACGAAGAATTCCCTTAACCCTAGAGACTTTTCTCTCGAGGGCTTTTTTATTTTTCCATTCGTCGCGTTGTGATTTTACCAGCCTGGGTTCTGTGTCAAAGCTGGGTTCAGACGAATCTGCTGCAATGGGATGGCGTCGAGATAGTCGCGCTGGGTCCAATGCAGGTTCTCTGCGAGTACTGCGATGGTGCGGCCATAGTCTGGATCATCCTTGCTTACGCCGGCACTCTCATCATACAAACCATACTGGGTAGGATACTTCTCTGGGTAGTAGCAAGGCTCGCCGAAGTACTGGTTGTCGTTACACTTGTTGTTGGTGTAAGCAGTATTCAATACGTGGCGACCCAGCTTCTGTCCGCGGAGGTTGATCTGTGCGATACCCCAACGCTTCAGGTCATTCATGCGGAAGCCTTCTCCGAAGAGTTCGCAAGCACGCTCACGGCGAATCTCATCGAGCATGGTCATCTTGTGGCAGACGGTCTTGTTGGTCTTGTAATCCCACCATCCTGCATCCCATACATCCTTGATGAGGGCATTGGTGAGGTGAGCTACACGGGCACGGTCGCGGAGCAGATTGATGGAGATGTCAAGGTCGGCATCAGAAATCAGACCATTGCCCAGCTCGCAGGTTGCCTCGGCATAGTTTAGATATACCTCGGCAAGGCGAAGGATAGGCCAATCAGGTGACTCCGTCTTGTCTGCACGGGTTCCTTCCGGATTGTACTTGCGGCAGCCGTATCCATAGAACGTGGTATTGCCACGGAGACTTGGATGGAACACACCACGAACGCTGGAGTAAGCAGGATCTGACGAGTCGTATTCATCATTGTTCTTTACAATCAATGGCTCTGGATAAGGTTTGCCGTCAGCCTCAGTATGAGGAGTGCTGTATTCCGGGCGGTTGCCCCAGCTTACACGGTCAGGACACCAGGTGCTGCCTACGAATCGGTAGTCGCGGTTGTGGTACTCGCCTGCAAAGGTTCCCCATCCCTCAAACTCTGGGTTGTTCTGGGCGTCCTTCATGTCGCCTGTGTAACTGATGCGGATAGGCAATCCGTTGCGGCAGAGGAATGACTCGCCAAACTGGGTGCTGATGCCCACGCCCTGCCAGGTCTGTACGGTATGACCGATGTTCTTGCCCACGCGCTTCAAGTCGTAGTCATATTTCTTGTAGATGATGAACTCCTTGTTGGTGCTCTTTCCCTTTCCCCAAGGGTTGGATACGTTGCCACCCTTGTCGTCTATATTAAAGAGGTAGTAGTAACTCAGCGAGTCGCACTCGTTCCAGAGGGCATAAGTGCCATTGTTCTTTGCCTCGTCCATCACCGCCTTCGACATGTTCTTTGATTCGGTCAGCATGTCGGTAACAGATGGATAACCCTGAGGCTTGGCTGTACCTGCACCCTTCTCGGTGCCGTCACCATCCAGGTCGTAGTTGATGGTTGGTACGTATTTCTCCCAAGTTGCCTCATAGAGAAGTACTCTTCCCAGGTAAGCCTGAGCAGCCTCCTTGCTGATGCGTCCCTTGTCGGCAGCAGCGATGGCTGTCTCCTTAGGGAGAAGTTCGATGGCTTTGCGGAGGTCGGCTACCAGGAAGTTGAATACCTCGTAGCGGCTCTTTCTAGGACCATAGAGTGCCTCGTCGTTTACATCGAGTACATGGTCGATGACAGGTACACCGCCAAAGTGCTGCAATAGTTCGAAGTAAGCCATGCCACGGAAGAAGTAGGCTGTACCTACCGAGGCATTGATGGCTTTCTTGTCGCCGGTGTATTCATCTGCCTTTTTCAGCAGGATGTTGTATTGGCGGATGTTCTTGTAGTTGTCGTTCCAGTTTCCGCTGCTCTCTGGAGCAGAACCGCCGCCATTGGAACCGAGACCTGTGATGTCGGTACCGCCGTCCCACTTATTGTAGTCCCAACCACCCATCAGGTCAACAAAGCGGTCGGCAGCCTGCTGGAACTGGGTTGCATTCTTGAATGCGATGGCTTCGGTAGCTGCTGATAGAGGTTCCTTTTCGAGGAAGTCGCTACAGGAGGTCATGCCTGCTACGAGTGCTGATGCCATCAACAATTTTGTTATATTTGATTTCATAATTGTTTCCTTTTAAAATAATTGTTTCTTTTCTTCACTTTAGAACGTCAAGTCGACACCGAATGTGATCTGGCGGCTGAATGGGAAGGTATTGTTGGATGCCTCACCATATTCTGGATCGTATCCATCCTTTACCTTGGTCCACTCCCAGAGGTCATCGCCAGAGAAGTAAACTCTCAGCTTGTTGATGCCAGCCTTTGAGGTCCATGCCTTTGGCAGGGTATAGCCTACAACGAGTGACTTCAGACGGATGTACTTGTTGTTCTGTACGCTCACGTCCTTGTTCTGATAGTTCCACCTGTTGAAGGCCGCGTCGCGAGAGGCTATGGCATATTCGGCATTCGGGTTTTCCTCGCTCCACATCTTGCCCATGAAGGATACATTCTGTCTTGTATAGTTTACAACCCATGGTGCATACATATTACCTGTGCGCAGAATCTTCTGCTTGCCGATGCCCTGGAAGAACATGTTGAAGTCGATACCCTTCCACTCCAAGCCTCCCTTGATACCGAAGGAAAGACGTGGGGCTGCATCGCCTGCATAGTAAATATCATCACGGGTGATGACACCATCACCATCGAGGTCAACCACCTTGCGGGCTCCAGGACGGAGGGTATTGGTCTTCTGCTTACCGGGAGCTGGGAGGATGTTGCCTTCCTTTGGACCTGTGTGGTCAGCGTTCCAATAATATTTATCGTAGTATGCATCTACTTCTGCCTGATTTTGGAACAGTCCGTCGGTCTTATATACGTAGATGGAATTGCGAGGCTTGCCTATCAGTCTGTTGGAGTTCAAACCTGCGTTTGGCACATTCTCGTTGTTGGTGAGTTTCTTCACCTCAGAGCGGGCATCTGCAAGGTTGAAGCCAACATTGTACTTCACTTCGCCAATCTTGTCGTGCCAGTTGAGGGCAAACTCCCAACCGCGGGCACCGAACTTACCATCGTTTATCTTAGGGGCGCTGGCTCCGAGTACCTGAGGATACTCTACGCTGATAAACATACCCGTATTGTTCTTGATGAAGTAATCGAACGATCCACTCAAGCGGTTGTTCAACAAAGTGAAGTCGAGACCGAAGTTATGGCTGTCGATAGTCTCCCAACTGCGCTGGTCGCTAGTCATTCCGTCAATCCATAATGTGGTATGTGCGCTTGGGTTGATGCCCAGGATAGTGCTTCCTGTAGAGAGAGTAGCGAAACGCTCGTAGTTGCCAATGCCTTCCACGCTGCCGGTCTTACCATAGTTGTAGCGCAGCTTCAGGTCGTTGAGCCAGGTAAGGCTCTTCATCCACTTCTCGCCAGAGATGCGCCAGTAGCCTGATACTGAGTAGAAGTTTTTCCAGCGCTGGTTGGTTGCCAGCTTGGATGAACCATCTCGGCGGCCCAGAAACTCGACAGCATAGCGATTGTCGTAATCGTAGTTCAGACGGGTAATGTAAGATACCAGTCCCCATGAATTCTTTCCACCGCCTGCGCCATTGTTGTCGCCACCCTGGAACATATCCAAGTCTTCCAGACCTGAACCCTCGAAGAGAGGTCCCTTGTTTCTGGATGCGGAGAGACCTTTGTAGGTTTCCTGTTCTGCGGTCATACCCAGCATGGCTGCCACGTTGTGTACGTTGGCAAAGGTGTTCTTGTAGTTGAGCATGGCGCTGAGGTTCATGTTCTCCCAACGTTTGTTAACCTGATCCATGCTGCCAGGACTCTTCTTGTTACCTGTAGGAGTACCAACCCAGTCGTAATACTGCACCTTATAATAGGTATGCTGACTGTTCTCTTCTACCATCTTGTAGGCAGCGTTACCAGTCAGGGTCAGTCCCTTGAGCAGCTTGTGGAAGTCGTAAGTTCCCTGCACGTTGCCACGCAAGGTGGTAAGATAGTAGTGATAGGTACCACCATTGAGCAAACCGCCGATAGGATTGCGGTTTCCTGAGAATGTATCGTATGGGTCACCATTCTCATTGTAGATAGGCCAGAACCACTGGTCCATCCATCCCGCTCCCAGATCTTGTGAAGGTGTCTGCCGATGACGCTTCTCGTATGCGATATTGGTAGAAAACTTCAAGTCTTCTGTTGCCTTGTAGTCGGAGTTGAGTCGGGCACTCCACTTGCGTTGACCGTCGTAAGCTGGTTTCAGCTGTGATTGTGCGCTCTCATATCCCAGGGAGAGGTTGTAGCCGAATCGCTGGTCTGCACCCGAGATGTTGACATTGTGCTTCTGCGAATTAGCTTGTCCGTAGAGGGCATCCATCATATTCTGGTTGGTATCCCAGCGCTCTATCTTGTTACCATTGCGCAGAGTCAGTATCTTTCCTGCACGGAGCGCATTGAAGAGTTTTTCACCCTTATAGACGGTAGGGTTGCCAGTCTCTGGGTCGATATCGGTCTCTTCGAGTGTTGGACCACCGAAGCTGTTGAATATCCACCAGTTGATGTTCTTGTGGATAGTCTCTGGATCTGTAGCGCCGGAATTAACCTTGGCATCGTTATACTGAGCCTCGTAGAACATATCCAGCCATTCGCTAGTGTTGGTCAATGGCGACTGGATACCATCGATGGTACGGCTGAAGGAACCATGATAGGAAATCTGTGCCTTGCCCTCCTTGCCACGCTTGGTGGTAACAAGGATAACGCCGCTGGCAGCACGTGAACCGTAGATGGCTGCAGAAGCATCCTTCAATACGGAGATGTTCTCAATATCGTTGCCGTTCATAGAGTTCAACTCGTCGATGGAACCCGTAACACCATCAATGATGATGAGTGGAGAGGAGTTGCCGTTGATGGAAATATCACCACGAATCTTGAAGGCTGCACCCTCGGCACCCGGACGGGTAGAGGTACGGGTAACGGTCAAACCGGGAATCTCACCCTGAAGGGCTACGGCTGTAGAAGAAACGGAGCGGTCTTTGAATACTTCCTCACCCTTGATCTGGGTGATGGCAGAGGTAAGGGAGGCCTTCTTCTGCTGACCGTAACCTACTACCACAACATCCTGTAAGGCATTGTTATCCTCAGAGAGTGTAATCTTGAGATTGCCACCCTTAGGATTCTTGAGGGTCTGAGTCTTGTAGCCAATATATGAAATCTCTACATTTCCATTGGCGTTAGTGAGTGTAAACTTGCCATCGATATCGGTGACGGTACCATTCTTGCTACCTTTCACTCTTACCGATGCGCCGATGACAGGCTCACCGTTTTGGTCAACTACAATACCCTGTATGGTATTGCCCTTTTGCTGTTGGATGCTCATGCTGAGCGTCTCCGCTGCAGAAACCTGAAGCGATGGGCTTGCTGCCAAGCACAACATCGGCAAAACTAAAAGCTGTTTCTTCATCTTTCTTATAGGTTTGAATGTTTATAATTTCGTTTTATTTTGCCTTTGGTACGTATGTGCTGCAGAATATACTTACGTAAAAAGCAAAAAAATGTGTCTTTTTCTAAAAAACTTTTGGTGTAGTTTGGGAAAACTAGTATCTTTGCAGTATTCAATTCATCAGAAGGGTGGATATCCTTTTGCCATCTTAAAGATAAAAACAATAATAACGACAAGATGAAAGCATTGCGTCTATACATAATATTCATAGTACTTTTCGTTGGCCATCTCCTGGCTAGCGCCCAGTCTTCTTTTCGCCTGATCAATACAGCCAATGGGCTGCCGGATGATGAGGTGAAGGCTCTCTTCTGGACTCCTGACGGAAGGTTGGGTGTCAGAACATCCTCCAGTCTTTCCTTTTTCGATGGCTGCACCTTCCATTCGGTTCCTCCGATGGGTGATGAGGGGTATGCTGCTGATTATGTATCGGCGTTATCCACGGCGTATGTGGATGCCCGACAGCGGGTATGGATCAAGGAACTGGGAAAGTTTCTCGTGTTTGATTTGACGAAGGATGCCTACGTGCGGGATGTCAAGGGCTTGCTGGCTTCGATGGGCATTAAGGAAAAGGTGCGTGATGTCTTCATCGATTCGGTGAAAGACCTATGGTTTGTCACCGCATCGGGAAAGATGCTGATGGTGAAGGCTTCTAAATTGGGAGAAGCTGAAAATCAATGCCGACAGATAAAGATAAGAACCGGAGGATTGCGTGATGTCTGCAACTTCAATGGAAACCACTGGTTCCTTTATGCAGATGGCTGGGTGAAGGGAATGAATGCATCCATGACCAAGACGATTTCTTCCGAGCGGGTTTGGCTGGGAGAGGTGCCTGTACGCGACTTCATGCAGTTTGCACAGAACAAGCATCAGCTTTGGCTGATGTGGAACCACGGCGTGGCTTCCTATCAGCCTTCTTCGACAGCCACCCATCATTGGCTGCATCGGTATGAGAATGAAGCGGCAGCGTTGGTTGTGCTCAGTATTGCAGAAGATGGAACGGCGTATGCCAGCATCCGACAGGCAGGTCTTCTGACCATCGCTCCCAATGGCAAAACCTCTCTTCTTTCTGAAATTCATACCTTGGATGGCGAGACCTTGATAGATGATATCCAGGGCATCGCCTGTAGTAGAGGTAATCTGCTGCTCGGATTATGGAGCAAGGGACTCTGTCTCCATCATCCCAACATGCAGCAGTTTGCCTATTTCCCTTTTGTAGCCATGGGTCTGAAGATGAACGGCTATCGCATCAACGATTTGCCGAATGGCTTGCCGTTGCTATCTTCTGATAAAGGCTTGTTTGCCTTGAATGCTCTGAGTCTTCAGGCTTCTCCTATCTCTTTGGGTGGCTCCGATTATATCCGGAGCATGATGGATAGCAAGGGCAGACTTTGGGCGGGAACTTTCCGCCAGGGCTTGTTCTTGCGAGAAAAGGGTATTATCCACCATATCATGCAGGGCGGTATTCCAACCAAGGATATCAACTATGATATTGTGCGTGGATTCCTGGAAGATCATGCGCATCGCATCTGGGTAAATTACCATGGCGGTATCGGATGCTTTGATGAGCAGAACAGGCGAATCGTGCCTTTAGGAAATAAGGCATTGGAGAAATATAAGGTGGTTAACGATTTCAAGGAAGATAAGCTGCATCGCATCTGGGTGGTTGCCACCCAGGGCTTGTTCGTATATTCGCCAGCCACCCGGCGTACTCTCTTCCCCAAGGACCTGGTGAAGGATGAGGCTACGCAGGTGAAGCTTAACGGACCTTGCAAGGCATTGCTCATCGACCGTCAGGGCTGGATATGGGTAGGTACGCTCAACGGGCTTTTCGTCATCAATCCCAAGGATAAGTCCTCTCGCTTCTTCGGAAAGGCGGAGGGAATGCCTAACGAGATGATCAATGGTCTGATAGAAGACGGCTATGGCGATGTTTGGGCTACAACACCTAACGGGCTTTGCCGGTTCCAGCGCCTACAGGATGGAGAACAGAAGCTGATGGTATTCGATAGCCAGAACAAATTGGGAAAGAGCAACTTCGGCTGGATGTCGGTGGGACATCTGGCTGGGGGCAACCTGTTCTTCGGTACGCAGGATGGATATTACATCGTGAATCCTGCTGATGTGAAGGAAATGAAATACACAGGTCACCCTATCTTCACTTCTCTCTGGGTGAACAACCAGGAGGTATCGCCGGGCAAGGAGGTAGATGGCAGAACCATCCTGACTTCAGCCTTATCGGCAACAGAAAAACTGGTATTGAAACATCACGAGAACTTCATCACCATCCTCTTCTCGGGCTTGAACTTCGATATGCCTTCGCATACCTATTATCAATATAGGCTCAAGGGTATGAGCGACAGATGGATAGAGATTAATCCGCAGGATGGAGTGGGTAGAGCCAACTTCACCGATCTGGCTCCGGGTAGCTATGAGCTGGAGGTGTATTCTGCAGGTCTCGACAAGGTTTGGTGCAAGCAACCTGCTACGCTCAAGATAGAAGTGCTGCCACCTCTGTGGGCCACCTGGTGGGCGAAGCTCATCTATCTTCTGTTCTTTATCGCCATCCTGACATGGGGATACCGCTGGAAAATGGAGCAGAACCGCAAGCGTATGGAGGACGAGAAGTACAAGGAGTTGGAGGAGATGAAGTATCGCTTCTTCACCAATATCAGCCATGAGTTCCGTACCTTGCTCACGCTCATCATCACGCCTATAGGAAGCATCCTGAAGCGCACCACGGATGGCGAAACCCGCCATCAGCTGAACGATGTAAGCAGGAATGCGGGCGACCTGCTGCAGTTGGTAAACCAGCTTCTCGACTTCCGCAAGATGGAGATGAACGGAGAACGCCTCAATCTGACGAGTGGAAATCTGAATGAGTTTATCCAATATACCACGATGAAGTTCATGCCTCTGGCAGAACAGAAGAACATCCGCCTGGCTTTCGAAGACAAGACAGAGGGGCTGTTTATGTATTTCGACAAGGACAAGGTGGGCAAGATATTGACCAATCTTCTCTCCAATGCCTTCAAGTTTACGAAGGCAGGGGGCAGTGTGTGTGTTAGTTTGGAGAAATGCATCCTGGATAGCAGAAGATGCGCCCATATCATAGTGGAAGATACGGGCTGCGGCATTCCGAAGGAAGACCAGGCGCATGTCTTCGAACGTTTCTATCGCACGGAGCAGGATTCCAGCTCGCAACAGATAGGTTCGGGTATCGGACTGAATATGGTATATGAATACATCCAGTTGCACGAAGGCAAGGTTTCGCTGGAAAGCGAAGAGGGTAAGGGGGCCCGGTTTATCGTGGATATTCCTGCCGATCTGAAGCGTGAAGTGCAGCAGGAGGCTTCTGAGGAGAACCGCATCGCATCGCCAGTGATGGCTGATGTGGTGGATGGTGCCGTGGGGGTACAGACTTTCCGGAAGATAGAGAAGACTGTGCTGGTGGTGGAGGATAATGAAGACTTCTCTCACTTCCTCTCCCAGGAATTGGGCCGTATATATAATAAGGTGTTGACGGCGAAAGATGGAATAGAAGGCGCGATGATGGCTGAAGCTGAAAATCCGGACATCATCGTGAGTGATGTGATGATGCCAAGGATGAACGGCACGGATATGTGCCGCCGCATCAAGGAGAACATCGAAACCTCGCATATCCCAATCATCCTGCTCACGGCATGGAGTACAGACGAGGGCAGAGCTGCCGGCTACAAGGCGGGAGCCGATGCCTATATCGCCAAGCCATTCGATATGGAGGTGCTTCTGGCGCGTATCAGCAATCTGCTGGAAAAGCAGGAGAAACGCCAGCGAGATTTCTCGCACAGTATCTCGCTCGACCCGAAGACGGTGACCGATTCTTCGCCAGACGAGGATTTCCTGAAGGAGGTAATCGCCTGCATCGAGAAGAACATCGACAACTCGGAATACACCATCGACTCGCTTTCTACTGATGTGGTAATGTCGAGAATGAGTCTCTATCGAAAGATGAAATCACTGACGGGTCAGACACCTGCCGACTTCATCCGAACGGTGAGACTGAAGACGGCGGCGAAGCTCCTGAAAGAGGAGAAATGCACGGTATCTGAGGCTTGTTATCGCACCGGTTTCGCCTCTCCGCAGAACTTTGCCAAGCATTTCAAGGAGATGTTCGGCGTGTTGCCATCGCAGTATTCTTAAGAAGTTATGTGATGTAAATAGTTGATAATCAGTAGTGAAATAAGATTGGTACGTTTCACATATATCATTGGTACGTTTGATACATCTGTTTAAGAAGGTTTGTGCTACCTTTGCAGCAGAAATCAAAACAACTATCAAACGATTATGGAACAGACAACAAATAACCAGGCGCAAATCATTGCCGCTTTCTACACCGTTCATCAGAACGAACTCGTCAATTTCGCTACTTCCCGCTTGGGTAACCGCGAGGAGGCTGAGGATTTGGTACAGGATGCTTTCATCAAGATGATAACCTTTGAGGGTATCATTAACGAGGCAACTATCAAGTCGTTTGCCTATACCATCACAGCCAACAAGGTGAAGGACCTTCTCCGCCGCCGCATCTTCCGTCATCAGATGGAGGAGAGCAAGAAGTATGAGATGGAGCTTCAGCATAGTCATGCAGAGCGCCTTGCCGAGTATCACGATACTCTCCGTATCGTGAACCAGAATGTGGACAAGCTTTCGCCAACCTGTGCCAAGGTTTATCGCATGAGTCTGTTCGACGACATGACGGCTGGCGACATTGCAGAAGAACTCCAGGTGTCTAAGCGCACCGTGGAGTCTCAGCTCTTCACCTCTCGCAAGCAGATGAGGGCGATGATGCAGGAGGCTATGTAGTATAATAATATAAGGTGAAAATATGAACTTAGACAGACTTTTCTTACGACTCCGTTACCTATGGGCGTTCTACAAGAGCACGCTGTGGGTTACCATACCTTTTGGTTTGGTGACAGGTTGTATCGTCTTTAGGGAAAAGGGAATAGAGGAAGCCGTCAAGGTCTTCTTGTATTTCTATACGATATGGGGCTTGCTGCTGGATGCTATAGGTAAGTTGGTGTTCAAGAAGTCGGTGTTCTTCTTCTATTATAATGCTTCGTGGACCATCCTTAAGCTTTATGCAGCGTCGTTTGGCATTTCCGCCACGCTTAGTTTGAGTATTCACTTTTTATTGAAATGGCTATGGTTTTGGTATTAGAGGCTGATAGTATTTATTATGAGATAGACGGCCATGAGATATTGAAAGGTGCTTACATCAATTGTAAGCAAGGTGAGGTCGTGGGCTTGCTGGGGCGCAATGGCTGTGGCAAGTCAACGATGCTGGAAATCATCTTTGGCACCCGTCGTGGTGCCCATTCCTTTGTGCGGATAGGTGGTAAGGTTTATACGGATAAGGCTTTTCGTAGTGGAATGCTGAGGATGCAACCGCAGTTTGAGTATATTCCGAGAGGATTGAGAGTCTCTACCATCTTGCGAATGGAAGGTTATCATAAGGATGATATACAGGATGTCTTGATACAAGACATCTACGACTGCAAGGTAGGAGAGCTATCGGGTGGACTCTTGAAGTATTTCCAATTTTTTATATTCCTTCAGTCGCCAGTTCCTTTCGTGATATTGGATGAGCCTTTTGCGGGTTTGTCGCCTGTGGCTGTGGAGCATGTAATCGACTTGCTGAAAGAGGCCAAGAATACGAAGGGAATCATCGTTTCCGACCATAATTTTGCAGCCATCGACCGAATATCTGATAGGTTGATGTATATGGAGAATGGGCAAACGAGGGAGGTTGCCAGCTTGGAAGAGTTGAATGGATTGTATTATCGCATGTAAGTGATAGGGTTTCAATATTAAATACAGAGAAAGTCCACGGTTTTTCTATAAAGTTATTTTCTATAATGTATGAATACCGAAACATAGTAAAGGAAAAATCCAGTTTATAGCTTTATCGCTATAAGCTGGATTTTGTGTTTACTTCAAAAGAAGATTCTTTATCTCATATATAAAATAGCCAAGCATAGGAGAGCCAAAGCTCCTGCTATTAGCGCAAACAATAATCCATAGAAGAGTTTGGGTACTTTCTGTGGAACTCGTAACTTGGATATTAGCCTTTTATTTGATATTATCAAAAAGCAAAGTACTAATATGAATATCCATAAAACCAAATACTTTTCCATAAATACTTTAATTTATTACTTTATTTCTCGGCGATGTTTTACGTTGCCTTACTCGTTACCATTCTCATTTGTACGAAGAGAGGGATAATATTTATTTATATACGAACTACATAGCGAATATACTTATCGAGTACAACTTTTCAGTTGCAAAGATAGGGGTAATCTTTGGGAATAACAAGGCTTTTATGAAAAACTTCCTTAAAGGATGTGCTTTATTCCGATAAAAAGCATTATCTTTGGAGTGCTAAACGAATAAAGACATTGAATATGAAGATAATAGAAAGCAAGATAGTGGGAAAGAAGAGCCAGGAGAGTTGTGAGGATGGAATGGTCATTACCGATGATTTCATCGCAGTGATTGATGGCAGTACGAGCAAGACTCCGAAGCATCTCAATCCCGATATGAAGAACGGAAGATACGCTATGATGCTTATCTCGGAATACATCCGGGAGGAGCTGAAGGCGGATGCCTCGGTGGATGATTTCTGCCAGGGCGTTTCGGCGTATATATATAATAAGGTGTATGAAAAGCTTGGGGTGGAAAAGCGTTTGAAGGAGCATCCCGAAGAGCGACTTACTGCCTCGGCTATCCTCTATAGCCGTACAAGGAATGAAGTTTGGATGGTGGGCGATTGCCAGGCAATCATTGATGGAAAGCTTTATGAGAACGGCAAACCTTATGAGGAGAAGATTGCCCGGAAGAGGGTGGAGCTGATAGAGCAGGGTCTTTCGCCTGCTGAGGCTAGAAAGCAGATAGAGCCATTATTGGTCGAGGCGATGCTTTCGGGGCAGAACCAGACCTATACGGTTATCGATGGATTTACTATCTATCGGGAGGGAGTGAAGGTTGTAGCGTTAAAAATGAAGCCTGTTTCAAGTGGCATTGAAACATACTTTCAAGAGCAAACGAAGCCTGTTTCATCGCCTAATGAAGTAGTATTGGCTAGCGATGGCTATCCTTTCCTGAAGCCAACCCTGGCAGAGAGCGAGGCGGCATTGGCAGAGCAGATTGCTAACGACCCTCAGAACATCCATTCCTTTATCGCCACCAAGGGCATCGTAGAGGGCAATAAGAGCTTCGATGATAGAACCTATATCCGGTTTTCGGTTGAAAAATAAAACACGGACAATTTCAATTTGTCCGGCTTGTTTGTCATAGTGCTTGTAACAGTGTAATAACCAGTATGTTATGAGCTGCTGGACAATTTGTCCGGACAAATTCAATTTGTCCGTGTTATTTTTTTAATGACTTCTGACCCGAGAAACGGTGAGTTTCAGGGGAGAAAACTATGAGTTAGATTCGTTAACATTGAAATTTTTCGATGAAACCTTTGCGTATATGCATTTTTCTTCGTAACTTCGCAGCGGAATATAAAGAAGGAAAACTATGGAAGAGATTAGAAAATATCCGGTGGGCATACAAACCTTCTCTGAGATACGAGAAGAAAACTATGTGTATGTGGATAAAACTAAGTATATTGTGGATTTCGTAAGAAATGGATCCAAATATCTGTTTCTGAGTCGCCCAAGACGATTCGGAAAGTCTCTTTTTGTCTCTACACTTCAGGCTTATTTTGAAGGAAGAAAGAATCTGTTTAATGGGCTTACCCTTGGGGATTATGAGAAGGAATGGGTAAAGTATCCAGTTTTTCATTTTGATATGAGTACGGCAAAGCACATGAATCCTGCTGACTTAATCAATGAATTGGAAGGTAAGCTAAGCCAGCTGGAACAAATCTATGGTACGGAAGATTGGGCTATTAAGACTAACCAGCGTTTGGAATGTCTGGTAAAACGTGCTTATAAACAGACGGGACAGAAGGTAGTCATTCTCATTGATGAGTATGATGCTCCATTGCTGGATGTCGTGCATGAGAAGGAAAATCTGGTAGAACTCCGTTTGATCATGAAGAACTTCTATAGCCCTATAAAATACTTGGACCCTTGGTTGCGTTTCGTTTTTATTACTGGTATTACCAAGTTCTCTCAATTAAGTATCTTTAGTGAAATCAACAACCTGGATAATATCAGCATGTTCGACCAGTATTCTGCTATCTGCGGTATCAGTAAGGTGGAACTTCTGAATGATATGAAGCCCGATGTGGAGTTGTTGGCAAAGCATTTAGGCAGAACCTTGGAAGAGACAATAGGTGAACTGACGTCATATTATGATGGCTATCATTTCAGTGATCATTCTGAAGATATATTCAATCCTTTCAGTCTTGTGAAGGCCTTGAAGAACAAAAAGGTTTCGGCTTATTGGTTCAGTTCCGGTACGCCAAGTTATCTCATCAAGACTTTGCAGAAGTATCATGTGGGAGTAATGGATATAGAGCAGAAAAGTGTAGGGGTTGATGACTTTGATGTTTCGCCAGAGCAGATGACTTCAGCGCTTCCTTTGCTCTACCAGAGTGGTTATCTTACCATCAAGAAGTATAATCCGCTATTGCAATGCTATCAGCTGGACTATCCTAACAGGGAAGTGCGCATAGGGATGTTGAAATCGCTGGCGCCAAACTATCTGTCTCCAATTCAATTGGATAATAATAGTTTTATCTTTGCCTTTTTGGAACAGCTCTATGGCAACAACATAGATGGCGCCCTTCAGAAGATGCAAGCTTATCTTGCTAGTATCTCCAACCGTCTGTCTAATAAAAGCGAGAAAGATTTTCAAACGGTGTTCTATCTCATCTTCAACCTCTTGGGTGCTTATATCCTGGTGGAAGAAGATAGTGCAATAGGTAGGGCTGATGCCGTTCTGCACATGCCTGATACTGTGTATGTAATAGAGTTGAAATATGATAAATCGGCGGATGAGGCTTTGAGGCAGATAGACGATAAGGGATATCTGATACCTTATTCGGCAGATGGAAAGCGATTGGTTAAAGTGGGAATTAATTATGATAGCCAAAAGCGAACTATAGGGGATTGGAAGATAGAAGAAACATAAAAATATACAAGATTTTGAAAGAAAGCCTCGGCTACTAAGATGTAGTCGGGGCTTTTTGAAATTTGTTTTTATGCAAATACTACGTATATCCCCCTTTTCAATCGTATTATTAGCAAATAAAACAAAAGAAATATCGCATGAGACAGAAAGTTTTATACATGATTTTAGTGGTTTGCCTGCTCCTGGCTAATGCTTCTGATGGCTTTGCTAAGAGCAGGAAAAAGGCGGAAGACCCAGAGATAACCAAGCTCAAGGGGAAGATAGAAAACGTGATGCAGAAGGTAGATGCGCAGCCCGACTGGCTCTATTCCCGACTGCAGATGTTCTGGAACACCCACGCTTCTGATGTCTTCGTAAATGGTGAAACCTTTGCGAAGGTGGGGGGAGAACGTGCCCCGGAACCCACCGTGAAATATAACGGAACCCGTGGAACGGCTTCGCAATACAATCGTCCCCGTCTGGAAGATATGATTCCTTTCGATGACGATGAATTGGGCAATGTAACCTATGTAAGCAAGGCTTCAGGCAAGATGGAGAAAACTTCGCCAGCCAAGACGGGTTGTAATATCGCCAGTGTAAACCGACAGATTATGGGCATTGCCCGAGATGCTGCCCGCATCTATGCCGCTACCGGCGATATGCGATACGGAAAGATGGCAGCTAAGGTTTTCGATGTCTATATGAAAGGCATCGCCTATCGCAATGTGCCTATCGACCTGAACCACGGTCATCAGCAGACACTGGTGGGAATGACTACCTTCGAGGTTATCCATGAGGATATCATCAACGAACTCACCCAGATGTATCCCCTCATCAAGCCTCTCGTGAAGGACGACCAAGCCGTCATCGAAGCTGGTTTCAAGAAGTGGGCGGAGAACATCATCGCCAATGGTGTGCCTCATAACAACTGGAATTTGTTTCAGGCCGATTTCATCACGAAGATAGCCTTGGTATTGCAAGATAACCAAGCATACGCAGATGGCAAGGGCAAGCAATACTACTTGGATTATATCGTTAATCAAAACAGTATTCGCCAGTGGAGCATGAACAAGCTCATCGACTTCGGTTTCGATCAGAAGGCAAAGATCTGGTATGAATCTCCAGGCTACAGCACCACGGTGCTTAGCACTCTCTGTGATTTTGCCAATATGCTCGATGAAAAGGCGGAAATCGATATGTTCAAGCTGCGTCCTATCCTGATTGACGGCGTGAAGACCTCTGCCGAATATCTCTTCCCTAACCGTATGATAGCAGGTTTTGGCGATACCCATCCGAACTATCTGAACCAGGGCGGCATCGATAACATCCTGAAATATGCCACCCGTCATAAGAACAAGAGTCTTATCGCAGATATGAATCTCTTTAAGAGCGCCGTTTCAAGCGATGCTCCGGTATCAGAAATAGAGAAATATACCAGTACGATGTTCTATGCTCCTAATGTATCGTGGATAGCGATACGTACGGGAATGGACAGGCAACACGACCTGATGGCTTCCATCAATGCCAGCCTGGGCAACCACGCCCATGCCAACGGCATCTCTCTGGAGCTTTATGGCAAGGGCTATGTATTGGGGCTTGATGCAGGTATCGGCAAGAATCTCTATAGCGGACTGGATTATTCTGAGTATTATTCCCAGATGCCAGCCCATAACACGGTGGTGGTAAATGGCGTATCGAGCTATCCGGTAATGATGTCGCAGCATGCTTTCAAGATAGTGGCTTCATCTCCTGAGGTAAGCGCGGAGAAGCCTGCCAGCAGGAAACTCTCGGAGCAGAAGGAGAAGATGACTTACGCTACAGTAAGCTTTATGGAGCCAGAAACGCAGGCAGAGCAGCAGCGTACCACAGCTATCGTGAAGACCAGCGATAAGGGTGGTTATTACATCGACGTGTTCCGCAGCCGAAAGAAGGAAGGGGGCGACAAGACCCACGATTACTTCTATCATAACCTGGGACAGGAGATGAAGGTGATGGATGCGGCAAGCGGTAAGGCACTCGATATGAAGCCTACCGAGGAACTCGCCTTTGCCGGTGGTCATCTCTATGCTTATTCCTATATATATAATAAGGTGAGTGCCGAAATGACCTCTTCTGTAAAGACCCAGTTTGTAACCAGGATAGAAGATGAGAAGGTGGTGGCAGCGATGGATAACCAGAAGGAGATAACGATGACGATGTGGATGAAGGCGGATGCAAACCGTACCCTCTTCCAGGCGCTCTCTCCTGCCAATCTGGAATACGAGCGTATGCCTAACCAGCCTTATAAGGTAATCGACCAGCCGGTATTGACCTTCGTGGCTCGCCAGAAGGGTGAGGCATGGAATCATCCTTTCGTCTGCGTATATGAACCAAGTTCTGATACAGAACCGGGCGATATAGCATCGGTAGATTATTTTACTCCAAGCGAGCAGGGTGCCGTGGGCATCATCGTGAAACTGAAGGATGGAACCGAGCAGCGCATTGTCTGCTCAGAGAATGGAAAAGTGAAGTTGAATTAAAACAAACAGACAATGAAAAAGATTGTTTTAGCAATTTTGATGATTTTTGCGTTGGTTTCTGCTCATGCTGCAGAAACCTTGCAGTCGCCTAATGGCAAGTATCATTTCGTCTTTGAGCAGAAAGGAGGTCGTCTTGTCTATCATCTAAACTATGCTGATAAGCAAGTGGTTGAGGAAGGCGAACTAGGTGTGAACATCGACAACCATCTGGTAGAGTCAGCGATGGGAATTCCTGTGGATACCAACCGGGTTTGGACCACCGGTATGGAAGTCATCAAGGTGGAGCGTTCTGCCAAGGATGATACTTGGAAACCGGTCTATGGTGAGTATGCAACTATCCGTGACCATTACAATGAGATGACCATCCATTTGATGAAAGGTGGAAAACAAGGAAACTCCAATGATAATGGCTATGACAAACGCCAGCAGTATCTCTTCGATATCATTGTAAGAGCATACGATGAGGGAGTGGCTTTCCGTTATCACTTCCCTGAGGCAACGAATGGATTGTTTATGAATATTACGGAAGACTTGACTTCTTTCCAGTTGGCACCAGGTGCTGAGGCCTATCATTTTGCATGGGCACAAGCTTCTCCTAAGAAAGTAAAACTCTTGAAGAGCGAACCTGTATGGAAGGAAGAATCAGACCGACCTCTGGTCTTGAAGTTGTCGAACGGCATTTATACTTCCATCGGCGAAGCAGCCTTGTCTGATTTTTCACGAGGAAAGTTAAAGTTGGTTGCAGACAATAAACTTCAGATGTCAATGTTTGATACGGCAAGTGTTATCACGGCTTACGACATGCCATGGCGCGTTATCATGGCTGCTGAAAGAGCTATCGACCTGATAAACAACAAGCAGTTGGTGCTCAACTTGAACGCACCTTGCAAGATAGCTGATACTTCCTGGATTCGTCCAGGTAAGGCATTCCGTGTATGTCGACTGGATATGAAAACGGCTTTGCAGGCTATTGATTTTGCCGTAGATCGCGGATTGCAATACATCGAGTTGGATGCAGGCTGGTATGGACCGGAATGGAAAATGTCTTCATCTGCCCTGAAGGTGTTGGAAACTCGTGACATTGATATGCCTGAGCTATGTAGACAGGCAAAGAGCAAGGGCATTGGCGTATGGCTTTATGTGAATCAGCGTGCGCTTTCCCAGCAATTGGACAGCATCTTGCCTTTGTATCAGAAGTGGGGCGTCAGCGGCATCAAGTTCGGTTTTGTACAGGTGGGCTCCCAGAAGTGGACAGCCTGGATGCACGATGCCATAAAGAAATGTGCCGATTATCATATCATGGTGGATGTTCACGATGAATATCGTCCTACGGGATGGAGTCGCACTTATCCTAACCTGATGACTCAGGAAGGCATCGGAGGTAATGAGGAAATGCCGAATGCAGAGCACAATGTGATTCTTTCATTCACAAGATTCCTCTGTGGTCCTGCTGATTATACTCCTTGTTATTTCAATGGCAGAGTGAAGAATACGAAGGCTCATCAGTTGGCAATGCCTGTGGTATATTACAGTCCGATTACTTTCCTGTATTGGTACGATTTGCCAAATGTCTACAAGGGCGAGAAGGAATTGGATTTCTGGAAGTATTGTCCTACTGTATGGGATGAGAGCAAGGCTCTGGCTGGCGAGATAGGAGAGTACATCATTCAGGCTCGCCGCACTGGCAATGATTGGTTTGTGGGAGCGATGAATGGCTTGCAGGCTCGTGATATCACCCTCAATACTGCTGATTTCCTGCAGAAAGGCAAGAAATATCGTGTAGAAATCTACAATGATGATCCATCTTTGCAGACCCGTACCAAGGTAGTAGCTTCTGCGATGACTGTAAAGGCAGGCAAGCAGCTGAAGCTTCATCTGCAGGCTTCTGGAGGTGCAGCCCTGCGATTTGTTCCTGTAAGATAACAGATAATTATTTTTTTAGCGTTATAGTAATTAAAAGTCTCGGTTGCCCATTGGGTGGTCGAGGCTTTTTTTCTTGTGGGAATATTTGGCGATTATTACGTATTTATATATCTTTGCACGTATAAAATAAAAGAATCAGATAAATCAAAATAAGCAATGATGAAAACAAGAATAATGATGCGTGTAAGCGTATTGGCTATTGCCTTGGTGATGCAAGGCTTAGTCTCTGTAGCCCATGCCGTAGGTGTGGGAGGCAGTGGAATGTTTCAGTGGTCTGTGGAATTGAGAAGATATATTTCCAATGAAACAGGCAAGGCACCTGTGGCTTATCTCTGGGTTCCAGAGGGCTGCAAGCAAGTAAAGGCAATGATGCTCTCGCAGCAGAACATGACAGAGGAGGCTATCTATAAGAACCCTCGTTTTCAGGCAAAGATGAAGAAACTGGGCGTTGCCATGGTATGGGTGGCTCCTGCTTTTAATAACAATTGGGATCCTAACTCTGGTGCACAGAATATCTTTGAGGAATTGATGGCGAATCTTGCTGATAATAGCGGCCATCTCGAGATAGCGAAGGCTCCTATGATTCCTCTGGGACATTCGGCGCAAGCCACGTTCCCCTGGAATTTCGCGGCTTGGAATCCAGACCGCACCCTCTGTATCATTTCCTTCCATGGTGATGCGCCTCGTACCAACCTCTGCGGTTATGGTGCGGCAAACGTAGAGTGGGGACGCAACCGCAACATCGATGGCATTCCTGGCTTGATGGTAGAAGGCGAGTATGAATGGTGGGAGGCTCGTGTGAATCCTGCCCTGGCTTTCCGCATAATGTATCCGGAGAGTTGCATCTCCTTCCTTTGTGATACGGGCAGAGGTCATTTCGACTGTGGTGACAGAACTGCTGATTATATCGCCAAGTTCATTCAGAAATCATTGGAACAGCGCTTGAATGCAGATGGTAGTTTGCGTAAGCTTAATCCGAAGGGTGGCTATCTTGCCGAGCGTTTCCATTCAGATATGATCGGTACGGATGGTGCAGATAAGGGCAAGGCTCCAGAGAATGCCAATACCTCCCGTCCTCAACCGGCTCCTTATGCTCTGTATAAGGGCGACAAGCACGATGCCTTCTGGTATTTTGATAAGGAAATGGCAGAACTCACAGAGGCTCGCTATAAGGAGACCGCAGGCAAGAAGGTGCAGTATGTAGGCTTTGAGTATCAGGGCAAGCTGATTTCTTTCAACGAAAAGGCGCAGGGCGGAATGCAAATCAAGATAGAGGATGCTTCTTCAGAGAATTCTTCTTCTGTAAATGCTAATTCCAAGGAAAAGAAGGCTATTCGTATTCATTTGAAGGCTGTTTATACCGATGCCTCCCATAACGTTCTTTCGAGTGTGCATGGCAAGAAGGCTCCTCATATCGAGGTGATCTGCGGACCTTTGAAGAAAATCAACGATACAACCTTCGAGGTTTATCCATACGAGGCTGGTTGGGACAATCCACGTAGAAGTTTTACTGCCTGGTTGGTAGCTGTGGCAGATGCTGATGGTGGATACAAGGGTGCTGTGCAGCCTTTGCGTATCGACCTGCCAGCAAGTCTATGCTGGGGTTTATAAAATGTGTAGTGTAATTTATTCCATAAAGTAAGATAGTAAAAATGAAGAAGTTTTTCCTCTTTTCCTTGTTGGTGGCATCTGCGCTTTCAATTCAGACAAAGACACCAGCAGATAATCAGCAGAAAGCAATTAAGTGCCAGCCTTTTGTGTTGTCGCAGGTACATCTCCTTCCTTCCCGTTTTCAAGAGAATATGAAGCGAGATTCGGCTTGGATGATGTCGATACCTGTTAGCTCACTCTTGCAGAGCTTCCGCAATACCAGCGGTGCCTGGTCAAATCGTGAGGGTGGTTACATGACGGTGAAGAAACTCGGCGGTTGGGAATCTCTTGATTGTGATCTCCGCGGTCATACCACAGGTCATCTCCTTTCGGCATACGCCACGCTCTATGCACAGACTGGCTCTGCAGCAGTGAAGGCGAAGGCGGATAGCATCGTGAATGGTCTTGCCGAGGTGCAGCAGGCATATGGTAGAGATGGCTATCTGAGTGCCTTTGCCGAAGGTCTCATCGACCGAAATATCCAAGGCAAGAGTGTATGGGCACCTTTCTATACGCTCCATAAAATCGTGCAGGGCATGATAGACCAGTACCAACTCTGCGGCAATGAAAAAGCCTTGGAGATAGCAAAGGGCATGGGCAACTGGGCTTATAACAAACTCAAACCTCTTTCAGAGGAGACTCGAAAAAAGATGATTCGCAATGAGTTTGGTGGTTTCAATGAGACGATGTACGAACTCTATGCCTTGACCAAGGATGAGAAGTATCTCTGGGTGGCAAAGTATTTCTATCATAACGAGAAGATAGACCCATTGAAGAATGGCAACAACGACCTCGGCACCAACCATGCCAATACCTTCGTCCCGAAACTCTTGGGTGAGGCGAGAAACTATGAGATATTTGGTGCAAAAGATAGTCGTAAGGCGGCAGAGCTTCTCTTTTGGACATTGGTCAATGACCATGCCTTTGTAACAGGCGAGCTTTCCGATAAGGAGCATCTCTTCAAGCCAACCGAGCAGAGTAAGCATCTCTCTGGCTATGATGGTGAGAACTGCTGCACCTTCAATCTTATGAAACTCGCCGACCATCTCTTCTCTTGGAATCCAAACAGCAAGATTGCCGATTACTACGAGCGTGCGCTTTATAATCATATCCTCGGTCAGCAGGATCTAGAGACAAGTATGGTTTGTTACTTTACTCCATTGCAGACAGGTGCTTATCGTCTTTATTCAACCAAGGAGAATAGCTTCTGGTGCTGTGTGGGTAGTGGTTTCGAGAGTCATGTGAAGTATGCTTCGAGCATCTACTTCCATTCTGCCAAAGATCTCTATGTGAATCTCTTCATTCCATCCAAGTTGGATTGGGAGGGAACAATCTTCACTCAGCAGACCGCTTTCCCGCAGTCATCGACGACCACTTTTAAAGTTGAGGGCAAGCAGAGAAACTTTACCCTCCGTCTCCGCTATCCATCCTGGACTACCAAGATGGAGGTCAAGGTAAATGGCAGAAAGGTGAAAGCTGTCAAGGGAACAGATGGCTATGTGGCAATCTCCCGTCTCTGGAAGGCTGGCGATCAAGTTGAGGTAAACTTCGGAATGAAGCTTCGTGAAGAATCAACCAAGGATGATGCTTCCAAGGTAGCCTTGGTATATGGTCCTATCGTGATGGCTGGCAAGCTCGATGCCGTGGAGCATCCTTTCTGCGATCCTACGAAGTACAACGATTATTATACCTTTGACTTCAAGATACCTGCTGCAACAGTAGAAAAGGCTAAGTATGATGGCTTAAAGAACATTAAGAACTTCAAAACCAAGCAAGGTATTGAATTAGTGCCATTCTATGACGCCCATCACTGCCGTTATGTGGTATATTGGCAGAAGTAATGGTGTAATGAAATTTAAAAAGAAAATAGGTGGATGCAGAATTCTCTTTGACAAGAGGCTCTGTCATCCACCTTTATATATATTGATTGTAGATTAGCGCATATATTTGTATCTGTAGTCTTTGCTCTTAATTAACTCTAAACCAGTCTGCATCAATCCATCCTCGGTTGCCCTTGGTGTTCTTGCGCTCGCTCACAAATCCCATCTTGGCTCCTATCCATTTGCCTTGTCTCAGGATAAAGAAATCGCCTGCGTTTCTGTATCGCTTGCCGTCAAGACTGTAAGCAAACTGGTATTTGCCGTCTTTTACCTTCATCTGGAGATAGATATCGAGATAGATGGCTGGAGAATATGGAATGGTATCCTTCTCTGATGGCTTGAAGGTAGCGAGTGTCTTCTCTGTTTCAATGCCGCTTAAATCAGCATCCTTGCAAGAAAGCTGCTGGAGTAGGAAGTTATCTCCCATGCGACGGACAACCAGTGCCTGATAATCCCTGCCCATCATAATGACACCGCCATACTGATCATCCTCTTTCGATGCAAAGCGAATCTTTGCGGTAGCAGTGAAATCCTTGGCTGGAGTCTTCTGGAGTAGAAGATTGCCAGCCTGCCAAAGACTCTTGAATGGTAATGGCTTGCCAGCTTCATCTGTTGCGGTAAGATCTGCGGTATATAATCGCAGACAATCATTATTGGTTGGCATTCCCCAAAGTTGGTTATAGTTGGCGTGCCATTGCCATTGCAAGCCTAGCTCTGTGCTGTTGAATTCATCAGATTCCTGAGGATTCATCTTTACCTTTGATGTCGATTTCGGTATGCGATAGGTGAGATAAGGCTCGCCACATCCGTCGCCATCCTTGTCATTGCCCATTACTGGCCATCCTGTCTTCCAATCTACAGGCTGCAGGAAGACGACGCGACCGTATGCTGCCTTGTCATTGAAATGAAGGAACCAGTCTTCGCCTTGCGATGTATGAACCCATGCTCCTTGGTGAGGACCATTAATCTTCGTTTTGCCTTGTGCCATCACCTTTCTGGCTTCATAAGGGCCATATATGTTTTTGCTTCGCATGGCAAGTTGCCAGCCCATCTCTACGCCTCCAGCTGGGCACATAATCCAGTAATATCCATCTCGCTTATAGAACTTCGGACCTTCTGTGGTGTGGTTCTTCTGTCCTCCATCAAAAACGATGCGAGGCTTGCCTATCGCCTTGGTTCCATCGGCAGAAAGCTCACGAACAGTGAGAACGGAATTAAAACCGGAACGGCTTCCTGCCCATCCATTCACGAGATAACATCTTCCGTCTTCATCCCAGAGTGGACAAGGGTCTATCATTCCTTTTCCTGCTATAACGCAGACGGGTTTCTCCCAAGTGCCACGTGGGTCTTTGGTCTTCACCATGAAGATGCCGTGGTCTGGGTCGCCCCAGTAAATGTAGAATTCGCCGTTGTGGTGTCGGATGGCTGGTGCCCAAACTCCCTTGCCGTGTTGCGGCAGGTTGAAAAGTTCCTTGGGTTCCTGTTCCTGCAGGGCATGTCCGATAATCTCCCAGTTTACCAGGTCCTTGCTATGAAGGATAGGCAGACCTGGGATACAATTAAAAGAACTAGCCGTGAGATAATAATCTTCTCCAACAGCTACCACGTCTGGGTCGCTATAGTCGGCATAAATTACGGGGTTGGTATAAGTACCGTTGCCATTATCGGGATTCCAGACCTGCGAATGATACTGGGCTTGGATCGACATAGGCGTTGCCAGCAAGATGCTCGAAAAGAGCAATGATGTAATTCTCTTATTCATATGATTCTCTTATTCTTTTATAATGATACGTATGATAAAGGAAGATTACTTATATGTTTATTGTCAGCTTTTCTACTACAAATTTAAGTATTCTTCTCGTTCGATTCGTATTACTAATAAAACAAAGACAATGAAGATAAGAAGAATACTTTTTTGTATGGCCATGGTTGCCATATCGCAGATAAGCATGGCGCAGAAGGTACAGACTGCTGCTCAGGTTCCGACACTCGATGTTGATAAGCAGTTGCAATACTGCCACAAGCAGGTGAAGCGTGCCTTGGCTGAGTTGCAGCAGAAGGATGGTTCTTACGATTATACGATGGAACCTCGCAATATCCTGAAAGGTGATAAGCAGAAGGGCTGGAACTGCCGCAAGGCTACAGCGGAAGAGTGGTGTGACGGTTTTTGGCCAGGCATCCTCTGGATGGACTATCGGAATACAAAGGATGAGGCTGTGCGCAAGGCTGCCGAAGGATATACGGAATCGCTGAAAGGCATCGCCTATCGTCCTTGCTACGACCACGACATCGGTTTCCTGATGTTCTGCTCTTATGGCAAAGGTTACGAGGTGAATCATTCGCAGGAATACAAGAACGTAATCCTGGCTTCTGCCGATTCGCTTGCCACACTTTTCAATCCTATCGTGGGAACGATATTGAGCTGGCCTAGAGAGGTGAAGCCCCGCAACTGGCCGCACAATACCATCATGGATAACATGATGAATCTCGATATGATGTTCTGGGCAGCCAAAAACGGCGGCAACAAACTGCTTTATGATTTGGCTGTAACCCACGCCAAGACCACGATGCAGAACCATTTCCGCCCAGATGGCAGTTGCTATCATGTGGCAGTATATGATACCATCAATGGTAATTTGATCAAGGGAGTAACTCATCAGGGCTATGCTGACAATTCGATGTGGGCGAGAGGACAGAGCTGGGCCATCTATGGTTATACGATGGTGTATCGCTATACCCACAACAAGATGTTCCTGGATTTCGCCCAGAAGGTGACGGATATCTATATCAAGCGACTGAAGGAAACCAGCGATGATCTCATTCCGCTTTGGGACATGGATGATCCTCGTGGAGTAAAAGGTGCTCCTAGGGATGTAAGTGCATCCTGTGTGGTTGCCGATGCTCTACTGGAACTCCAGCAGTATGTGGGAGGCGAGAAAGGTGAGGAGTACAAGCAGTTTGCCATCCAATCGCTAGCCCAGCTAAGTACCGATAAATACCAGAGTGGTAAGAAGAATGTGGCGTTTCTGATGCATAGCACAGGACATCATCCTGCAGGAAGCGAGATAGATGCCAGCATCATCTATGCCGATTACTATTATTTGGAAGCGTTGAATAGAATGAAAGATATGAGTTTTTAAGTTAGGTTAGTTTTTTGTACGATAAGAGGGTGTGTCATAGTCTATGACGCACCCTCTTTTATATCAATAGTTCGTTAGAATTTCGTTCATGTGTTGCTTCTATATTGTTATCTCTTTTTTACAGTCTCTATCTTGCAACTATGTTGCTTGGAATGTTTATCGTAGTTAATACCTACAAGGATTACATCGCCAACATAATGCATCAAAGGTTTCACATAATTCTGCCGCTTGATTTGACTGATTGCAGTTTCCGCCTTCTCATTCCATTTCAATTCCAGAACAACAGCAGGAACATCTACATTTCTATGAGGCAATAGTACTATGTCGGCAAAACCTTTGCCCGTTGGCAATTCACGAATTATCTCATAGCGATTTCTCGCTGTATAAAATGCCAAGGACAGCACACAAGCCAAGGAATTTTCATCGTTATACTTCAATATGCTGGTATTCTGTTCATGTATTTCCGCTACACATGAAGCCACCTCTTCCTCATCGCCATGAAGCAAATGAACCATTAAATCCTCCGAGTGTTCCAAAGCACTCGTCACCTCTCGCCAACTTGTGTCGGCAATGGCCGTCTCAAATTCCTGGCGTACTTCATAGTTTGGAATGCTAGCGCATTTGGTTTCATTGTTATATGAGAGATAGCCCAAATGGCAAAGAAGGGTGAGCACGTCATCTTTACAATCCACTTTGTGCATATCATTGCTAAAACGCAACGCATTCACCCGTACAGGAACATCATTGAGAGCACTGATGATATCATCCTTCAAACCTTCAAAGTTCATCGTGATATAACGTTTCAAACTTTCAAAAGTATTAGTACTAGTCCAAAAACTCTCATACGATTTGCGCTTCAAGGCACGCATCACAGCATACGGATTGTACATAGCTTTCTCTGCGCCCAACTCATATCCGTCATACCATCGTTTCATCTTATAGGCATCCATTCCCACTTCGGTACACAACTGCTCTACTTCATTTTCCGTAAAGCCGAAATAAGGTGCAAGTTGAGCAGGACTCAGCATTGTATATTCATCGAAATTATTCAGTGCTGATTGTGTATTATAGCGTTTGATAGGCAGAATGCCAGTCATGTATGAGCATGCAAATACATATTCTGACATGCTTCCTTTGAAAAGACGGCGCAAAAGGTTGACATATTCGTCCATTTGCTTTTCCTGTCCCTCACGACAAAGCGCATCCCATTCATCTATTAAGCACACAAACTTCTCTCCTGTCTGATTTACGATACTTACAAGCAAATCCATCAAATCGTCATTAGGCTTCATCACAACACCCTTGTACAACTCCAGTAATTCCTCGCAAATATCACGTTTGATATGCTCTACCAACTGTTCATCATTGCCATATTTGGTCACAAAATCCGTCATGTCTAAATAGAGCACAGGATAGCGATTGAGATGTTTCTCGAAATCCTCGTCTTTGCTAATGGCAAGTCCTTGAAACAAGTTCTGGGAATCGCATGACTTATCATAGTATGCATTGAGCATCTTTACGGCTACCGACTTGCCAAACCTTCGGGCACGAGTAACACAGAGAAAGCGATTCTCTGTCATCATCGCAGAGTTCACTTCCGCTATCAGCAAACTCTTATCCACAAACTTTGAGTTGCGTAGCGATGCAAAACCATCATTTCCCTTATTAAGATAATTCATATATTGCTGCCATTTTTATATTTGTGGCAAAGTTACGAAAAATAACGAGACTAACAAAGAAAATGCTTGAAAAAGAGGATTGTTCTCTGTCTTTTTCTTCTCATCGCAATAAGTAATCTTCTTTTTCGATTCGTATTTTCTGTTACCTTTTATATAAAACAGCAAGGGCTGCCAGTACATCCTGGCAGCCCTATTACGTTAGTATGTTATGAAAAATTTGAGAGAATTGAAACTTCACAGTTTCAGAATTGTTTTACTAAACATGATTTTTTATATAGAGAAAGCATAGAAATAACTACTTCAATATCGTAGGGGAAGCGGTGGTGGTGCTTATCTGGTCGATGCCCGTGCGCTGCATGGAGTCAACCGAAGCAGAATCGCCCATGGCTACGGAAACGCCCTTGCCACTCTTGGTGTATCCTACGTTTTCAATCTGGTTATCGACATCGTTCTGGAATGGAACCTGAGCAGCATTGCCCAAGGTCAGGACGATAGCTACTACGGCAGCAGCCTTGAAGAGAGGTTTCAGACGCTCTGTCAATGAAACGACCTTCGCCTTGTTTGGCTCCTTGGTGTATTCATCTTCAATCATCGCCATCATCTTCTGGTCGAAGTCATCACCCAGCGCCTCTTGCTTAGCCTCGCCCATCTCGTAAGAGAAGAGCGCTTGGTATGGCTTCAGCTCGGCAGGCAACTCGTCCTGGCTGAAGAATGCGCGGAGAATCTCCTCTTCTTCGAGAGAAGTCTCGGCCTTCCAATAGCGGTCCAAAAGTTGGTTGATGTACTTATAATCCATAACTGTCGAATTGTTGAAATCTTTGTTTTACTGTTTGTCGAGCCCTGAAGATATTCACCTTGACCTGGTCTTCGGTGATGCTGAGGATGTCTGCTATTTCCTTATAGGATTTTCCTTCGATGTCTCGAAGTTGCAGACAGCTGCGCTGCTTCTCGGGCAACTCATTAATGATGTTCCTTACGATGTTCAGCTTGTCTTTCTGAATCATTCGTTCGGAAGGAGTGGATGATGTCTCGTCTAGCCTTTCCGTGGTCTGCTCTTCCAGCGAATCGTTCTGATTTTCCATCTTCTTGATGCGGTCGAGCGAGAGGTTGCGGGCGATGGTGAGGCTATAGGCCTCGATGGAGTCAAGCTCCTGCCATCTGTCGCGGGCATTCCAGACTTTAATCATGGTATCCTGCACAACGTCCTCCGCTTCCTCCCGGTTGAGAGTAATGCGAAGGGCCAGCCTGAAGAGTTTATTCTTCAGTGGCAAAACATCGTTTTGGAAACTGATTTTTTTCATCCCTCTATAATTAATGACGACTCACCTGTAAGAAAGTTACAAGCAACTCTGAATTATTTCTATTTTTAACTCTTAATAACAGTTCCGTGCTTTCCGTCGATGGCGGTAGCAAGGGTGATAATCACCTCTTTCACGCCTTCATCGATGGCTGCGAGAGCATTCTCCAGCTTAGGAATCATGCCGTCTGCTACGGTACCGTCTGCTTTATATCTCTCAAAATCGGCATGGGTAATCACTGGAATCACGCTGTCGTCATCCTCAGGATTACTGAGCACGCCTTTCTTTTCAAAACTATATATCAATGTCACGTCGTAGTAAGGAGCCAGAGCCTTGGCTGTCTCGCTTGCGATGGTGTCGGCATTGGTATTGAGGATATTGCCCTTTCCGTCGTGGGTCAGCGGAGCCATCACTGGGGTGATGCCTTCGTTAATCAGGGTCTGGAGCATCTTGCCGTTGGCACGCTCTACATCGCCTACGAATCCGAAGTCGATACCGTCCTTCAACGGGCGCTTGTGACTGTGGATTACGTCCATATCGGCACCTGTCAGACCGAGGGCATTCACGCCGTTAGCCTGAAGCTTGGCAACCAGATTCTTGTTTACCAAACCGCCATAAACCATGGTTACCACCTCCAGCATGTCTGCATCTGTGATGCGACGGCCGTTTACCATCTTGCTCTCAATGCCGAGGGCTGCGGCTACCTTGGTGGCACGGCGGCCACCGCCATGTACCAATACTTTCTTGCCGGGAATGGCTGCAAAATCCTTCAAGAGCTGTGCCAGCTTCTCGCTGTCTTCAACGATGGCACCGCCTACCTTTACTACTGTTACTTTTTCCATCTTATCTTATGTTGAATGTTTACTGAAGATATGTGTATCCAAAGAGACCATTGCGATAGGTGCCCAGGAATTCCTTGCCCTCATCGAGTGAAATCTTGCCTTCCTTCACACTCTTGGTTACCCACTGCTCCAACTGGCGGACGAGCTTCTTTGGATTGTACTGTACGTAATCCAGAACCTCCTCTACGGTCTCGCCATCGAATATCTGGTCAATGCAGTACTTGCCATCCTTTACTGAGATGTGGGCTGCATTGGTGTCGCCGAAAAGATTGTGCATATCGCCCAGAATCTCCTGATAGGCACCTACGAGGAACACACCGAGATAGTATGGCTCGTTCTTCTTTAAAGGATGAAGAGGAAGAACGTTGCCGATATGACCATCGGTTACGAAGTTGGCTATCTTTCCGTCGCTGTCGCAGGTGATGTCCTGCAAGGTAGCGTTGCGGGTAGGACGCTCGTCCAGACGCTGGATAGGCATGATAGGGAAGAGCTGGTCGATGGCCCAACTGTCTGGCAGACTCTGGAACAATGAGAAGTTGCAGAAATACTTGTCGGCAAGAATCTTGTCCAATCCTCTAAGCTCCTCAGGCACGTGCTTCATGTGCTTGGCAAGGTTGTTGATCTCGTGGCACACGCTCCAGTACATCGCCTCAATCTCGGCACGGGTCTTCAAATCTACGATACCATGAGAGAAGAGCTGCAATGCCTCATCGCGAATCTGCTCAGCATCGTGCCAGTCCTCCAGCATGTTGCGAGGATTCAGGTTGTCCCATATCTCATAAAGGTCCTTCACCAGCTGGTGGTCAGTCTCCTTTGCTTCAAACTCCTCTGGCATTTCCGGCAGGGAAGCAGTCTCCAAGACATCAATCACCAATACAGAGTGGTGGGCAGAAAGCGAGCGACCACTCTCGGTGATGAGGTTAGGATGCTCGATATTGTTCTTGTTGGCTGCATCAACGAATGTATAGACACAATCGTTTACATACTCCTGGATAGAGTAGTTTACAGAGCTTTCGCTGCTGGCAGAACGGGTGCCGTCGTAATCTACGCCAAGACCACCGCCACAATCTACGAAATCTACATTGTAGCCCATCTTGTGGAGGTTGATGTAGAACTGAGCCGCCTCACGCAGAGCCGTTTGGATGCGTCGAATCTTGGTAATCTGGCTTCCGATGTGGAAGTGGATGAGGCGCAGGCAGTCGTGGAATCCCATCTCCTCAATCTTGTTGAGTGCGGTGAGCAGTTCGGCGCTTGTCAAACCGAACTTCGATGCATCTCCACCGCTCTCAGCCCATTTTCCAGAGCCTGAAGAAGCGAGCTTGATGCGGATACCGATGTTTGGCTTCACGTTGAGCTTGCTTGCCACCTTGGCGATGATATCCAGCTCGTTGAGCTTTTCTACCACGATGAAGATGCGCTTACCCATCTTCTGTGCGAGCAAGGCAAGTTCGATGTAGCTCTCATCCTTGTAACCGTTGCAGATGATGAGCGAGTCGCTCTGTGCCTGTACGGCGATAACGGCATGAAGCTCAGGCTTGGAGCCGGCTTCCAGTCCCAGGTTGAACTTCTTTCCATGAGAGATAATCTCCTCTACAACCGGCTGCATCTGGTTCACCTTGATAGGATAGATGACAAAGTTTTCCCCCTTGTATCCATACTCCTCCTTGGCCTTCTGAAAACAGCTGGCTGTCTTCTCGATGCGGTTGTCGAGGATGTCTGGGAAACGGAGCAATACGGGAGCGTTGATGTCTCGTAATGCCAACTCGTCCATGATGTCGCGCAGGTCTATCTGCGTATTGTCCTTGCATGGAGTTACATAGACATCCCCCTTGTCGTTGATGCCAAAGTAAGAAGTGCCCCAACCACCTATGTTGTAGAGCTCCTTCGAGTCTTCAATAGTCCATTTCTTCATTTTCTGTTCTTGGTCTTGCTAAAAAGTTTGTTTTATAATATTTTCTGTTTATGATAAATCGTAGAAAGGTAAGCCGTCTCTTGTCTTGAGTTGGCTTACCTTTTATCTTTATACGTTCAGCAGGCTACGAACCTCCTGTACCGTTTCGTTTACTTTATCCAAGTTGTCCATCACATTGATGTCGATGATATGTTTTGCCTTCTCATAGAAAGGCTCGCGCTGCTTCAGCTGCTCGCGGATGAATACCTGTACTTCCTCCGGAGTCTTGTTGAGCAGCAGGGGGCGTACGCCCTTGCCCATCTTGAGGTGAGCATAGAGGGTTTCTGGCGTTGCCTTGAGGTAGATGGTGTTGCCCGACTGGTTCATATACTCCATGTTGTCGAAGAAACAGGGTGTTCCTCCGCCACAGCTAACCACTACGTTTTCAAACTCCGCCACCTCGTGTAGCATGTTATGCTCTATCTGGCGGAATCCCTCTTCTCCTACTTCGTCAAAGATCTGCTTCACTGTTTTGCGCATACGGCTCTCGATGTACCAATCGAGGTCGTAGAACATCACGCCAAGCTCTTTGGCGAGGGCTTTACCGACAGTAGTCTTGCCGGCTCCCATATATCCAATGATGATGATAGACTTCATTTTATTCTTTTTTACTTCTTCTGCCTCTAGCCTTTGGTTCTGGTGCTTCCTTGATGATGGTTATGCACTCCTCGTAGCTGAGTGACTCTACGTTCTCCTGCTTTGCCTTCGGAATGCGGTAGTTCTTGCCATCGAATGCGATGTAAGGACCATAGCGTCCGTTCAGGAGCTCCAGCTTGTTGTCTTCCTCAAAGGTCTTGATATGGCGTTTCTGCTCGTTAGAGCGTTTTTCGTTGATAAGTTCCACAGCCTGTTCCAGGGTGATGGCCATTGGATCGATTTCCTTAGGAATGGATACATACTTGCGGTTGTGGAGTACGTATGGACCGAAACGGCCGCTTCCGATGGTTACGGTAGAGCCTTCGAACTCACCTACCTGGCGAGGCAGCTTGAAGAGTTCCAATGCTTCCTCCAGAGTGATGGTCTCGATGCTCTTGTCGGCAGGTAACTGGGCAAACTGTGGCTTGTCCTCGTCTTCGGCGGTACCAATCTGAACCACTGGACCGAATCTTCCGATCTTTACGAATACAGGGCGGCCGCTCTTTGGGTCCTTGCCCAGTTCTCGTTCACCGGCCTTGTGCTCGCTGCGTGCTTCCATCACACCCTTCACTTCCGGTTCGAAACGCTTGTCGAAGTCCTTCATCCATTTGGTCCACTCGGTCTTTCCCTCGGCGATATCATCAAACTTCTGCTCTACGTTGGCCGTAAAGTTATAGTCCATGATGTTAGGGAAGTTGGCCATCAGGAAGTCGTTTACCACGATACCGATATCGGTAGGGAGGAGCTTGCCTTTCTCCGAGCCAGCCTGTTCCTTCTTGGTCTTCTGGGTAATCATGATACCCTTCAGTGTATCTACGGTGTAGGTGCGCTCCTCGCCCTGCTTGTCGCCCTTCACAACGTATTCACGCTGCTGGATGGTGCTGATGGTAGGAGCATAGGTAGATGGACGGCCAATGCCGAGGTCTTCCAGCTTCTTCACCAGACTTGCTTCGGTGTATCTTGCTGGTGCCAGAGAGAATTTCTCTGTGGCGATGATTTCACGGCGCTGCAACTCATCGCCTTTCTTCATGGCTGGCAGGAGATGGGTTGAATCTTCTACGTTCTCATCCTCATCGGTAGATTCACGATATACCTTGAGGAAACCGTCGAATACTACAACCTCACCATTGGCAACAAACTTCTCGCTGGTGTTGTCGATGCTGATATTGATGGTAGTCTTCTCCAACTGTGCATCCTCCATCTGCGAAGCGATGGTACGTTTCCAGATCAGGTCGTATAGACGCTTCTCCTGGCTGGTGCCATCGATGCTTGTCTCGCTCATGTAGGTAGGTCGGATGGCCTCGTGAGCCTCCTGTGCACCCTTGGAGTTGGTATGATAGGCACGTGGCTTGCTGTATTCCTTGCCGTATTCCTTGATGATCTCATCCTTGCTGGCATTGCTGCAGAGGGAAGAGAGGTTCACGCTGTCGGTACGCATGTAGGTGATGCGTCCACCCTCGTACAGACGCTGAGCCACCATCATGGTCTGGCTTACGGTGAAGCCGAGCTTGCGGGCTGCTTCCTGTTGTAGGGTTGATGTGGTGAAAGGAGGTGCTGGTGTACGCTTCAGCGGCTTCTTGGTAACAGCCTCTACGGTGAACTTGGCGTCCTTGCACTTCTCCAGGAAGGCTTCCACCTCTTCATGGGTCTTGAAACGGTGATCAAGCTCTGCCTTTACCTCTGTGGCTGCGCCATTCTCGCTGATCAGGGCGAATACGGCGTTGACACGATAGTATGGTTCGCTCTTGAACTTCTGGACTTCACGCTCACGCTCCACGATGAGGCGTACGGCAACACTCTGTACACGACCGGCAGAGAGGGCTGGTTTTACCTTTCTCCACAATACAGGAGAGAGCTTGAAGCCCACGATGCGGTCGAGCACACGACGTGCCTGCTGGGCATTCACCAAGTTCATGTCCAGATGGCGTGGGTGCTCAATAGCGTCTAAGATGGCAGGTTTGGTAATTTCATGGAAGACGATACGGCTTGTCTTCGCTTCATCCAGTCCGAGTACTTCGCAAAGGTGCCAGCTGATGGCCTCTCCCTCGCGGTCCTCATCGGATGCTAACCAAATCTTCTTGGCTTGCTTCGCTGTTGATTTTAATTCTGTGACGAGCTTTTTCTTTTCCTCTGGAATCTCATAACAAGGTTCCATGGTCTTCTCGTCTATACTGAGTTCCTTCTTCTTGAGGTCACGGATATGACCGTAAGAAGACATCACCTTGAAGTCTTTACCTAAAAACTCTTCGATTTTCTTAGCCTTTGCAGGGCTCTCGACGATTACTAAATTTTCTTGCATACGCTTCTACACAATTTCTTTTGGTCTGCAAAAGTAAATAAACTTTTTGCTTATACCTTATTATATAGTGATTTTTTTGGTTTTTTAAATGTTTTGGGGCGTATTTTCATTCTTTCGTCTTGTGTTTTGCAAGAAATTTGGCCACTCCCTGTCTTATTGATCCTAATCCGAACTCTTCGGGATGGAGGTTGCTGAGAGGAATCCAGTATGACTCCTCGGCATCGTCCATCGCCTCCACATGAGAGAGGTCTTTCACCTTTACCACATAGAACATATCCAGGGTATGAACCAGAAAATCGGAATAGAGATAGAGGTTAGGGATGCTGAACTGATAGTTCACCCCGATTACTTCCAGACCCGTTTCTTCCTTTACTTCTCTAGCCACGCCTTCTTCACCGGTTTCATCCATATCTACGAATCCGCCCGGCAAGTCGAGGGTGCCTTTGGCAGGTTCGTTTTTTCTGCGAACCACCAGAAGTTCTTCTTTCTCGTTGAGAATGAAGGCTACTGTGGCGCTGCTGGGATTCAGATAGTAGGTGAATCCGCAGTCCTTGCATTTTTTACTCTTGAAGTTGTTGATCTCGAAATGTTGAGAGCCGCAAACCGGGCAAAACTTGAATTTGTCTAAAACGTGACTCATAATATATATATTAAAGAGCGGTCGGTCTTTGGATTTCACAAAGATCGACCGCTATGTTATTAATTACCAATTGTCTGTTCGGAATGGGAAGAGAGGCAGACCGCCTGCATTCGCCATGTTGCCGAGCTGGAAGTTGCGGAAGCAGTAGCGCAGAGCTACCGGCTTCTTGACTTCAGGGCTGGTTACGACGATGCACTCGTTCCATCCGTCGTTGCCTTCCTGCCAGAAATGCTTGGCTGTGGCAGGATGGAACACCTTGTCTTCGCCGGCTACCTCGAAGCCCTTGATGCCTTCAAAGCGGTTATAGGCTCCGTAGGTGTTGTCGAAGTGAACCTTCACAGTGTCGCCAACAATCTTCATCTCCTTGAAAGTCATACTCTCGCAGAAGAGTCCCTTCATGCCGTAGGTCTTGCTGAGTGCCTGAAGAGCCAGACGCTCACCTACAGGCTGCTTCTGGCATGGGTGAATCTGCTCTACCTCGTATGGATAAACCAGATCTTCGGTGCAGACGATGCCACTGTTCGGGATGATCTTGGCTGCATTAAACTGCTGCTCGCGAAGTCTTGGACCTGCATCACCATTCACATCGCCATTATGATAAGGTGCAATCTGCACGAAATAGAATGGCAGTTCGCCCTGCTTGAAGTCTCTGCGCCACTGGGCTACGAGGTCGGCAAGACGCTGTGTGTATTGACCTGCCGGGTCGCCCACGTTGGAACAGCCTTGATAGAAGAGGATTCCCTTCACGCTATAGTTGAGGATAGGATGGAAGGTTCCGTTGCCCCAGAGAAGAGGATAGAGGAAGTCCCACTTGAACTTAGGATTCTTCGTCATCTTGAGGGAGTCGAGGTCTTCTTTCGTGTTCTTTTTCAGATAGTCACGATCGAGCCAGCTTTCTACTCGGCTTCCGCCCTTGTTTGCCATCACCAGTCCCACTGGTACGTCGAGCGCCTTGTTGACTACCTGTGCAAAGAAATATCCGGTGGCAGAAGCATCGCCCACGGTTTCCGGATTAATCTCCTTCCATTCGCAGTTGGCGTCATCCAGCGGTTTGCTGCTCATCACGCTAGGAATCTTCACGTAGTGTACACCTTTATATTGGTTGGCTTCCAATACAGCCTTGTTGTAGCCTTCTACAGGACAGTTGCCGAAGCCTTTTACCGGCATTTCCATATTGCTTTGTCCGGCGCAGACCCATACTTCACCAGCCAAGATGTTCTTGAGGGTAGTCTTTTCGCCATCATCGAAGGTAATGGAGAGTGGAGTGTAGCTAGCCTTTGGAGTCTGTACCTTGACAGCCCACTTGCCATCCTTTCCGGTCTTTGCAGAATATTTCTGCTGCGACCATGAGGTGCTTACCTCTACCAGGGTACCAGGCTTGTCCCAACCCCAGAGGTTGGCTTCTGAATCTTGTTGGATAATCATGTTGTCACCCAGGATGTGTGGCAACTTTACTTTAGCGTTTGCTCCTGCTGTTACGAGAGCCAATGCTGCGAAAGCTAAAAGTTTCTTGTTCATTTTTTAGTGCTTAAAATTTATTGTTGCTGTTGATCTATTGTAGCTCGTATTGGATGATAGGAGCCGGAAGTCTGGAGAAAAGTCCAGACTTCCGACTTATCTGTTGTATGAAAGCTCGTATTAAAGAAGGTTCTTGATGGCTGCATCAATGTCCTTGATCTGTATGTCGCGGGCTCTCAGAGTATTGCTTCTGTCTATGAGGAAGAAGGTAGGTATGCTCTGCACGTTATAGAGCTGGAGACTTGTTCCCTGGATGCCGTTCTCTTCACGTACGCAGATCCATGGAAGGGCAGCGGTAGATGTTTTCCAGAAGTGTTCATCTGGATCTACGGAAACCTGATAGATTTCCAGTCCGGCAGCATGATATTTGTTGTAAAGCTCACGGAGCATCATGATGCGCTTGGTGCTCTCGTTGCTGGCGAAGATATGGAAATCGAGCAAAACCACCTTGCCTGTGAGATCAGAGAGGCGGCGAACCTGTCCCTTGTTGTCCTGCAGGGCAATTTCTATGCATCCGTTTACGCTCACCTTGCTTGCCTCAATCTGCTGCTGTGCACGCTGCCTGTCAATGATACGGATATCCTTCATGCCCTCGATGGCGATGTTGTGCAGGTTCTTGCCACGCTCTGCGCCTGGATAGTAAGTATCCCAGCTTGTAGCTACGGCAGCGAATACTTTCACGTCATCCTTGTTGTTGCGAGGGTTGAAGATGAGTGAGTTGGTGTTGCCCAACTGGATAGTCTGGAAGAGTGCATAGTAAGAGGAAGCCTTCATCGGCTCCTTGAAGATGTAGTTGGTCTTTACATCCTGCTTGTATGCAGCCAGCATGCGAGCCACGATGACATCCATGGAATCTACCCCGATGTTAGGGCTCTTGATGATGCCATTGATATTGCTCTGCAGAGTCATCTGCTTGAGCGAAAGTTCCTTGATCTTGCTGCAGTTCTCTGAGCCTTCCACCTCGTACTTGTAGCTCATCTGAGGATAAGCTGCCTTCACGTTGACGGTCTCGGTTGAGTCGATACTGAGGTTGATGCTCTGGTTGGCAATGCGGAGACGGTAGAATTCTGGAGTGATGCTGTCCATCGCATTCTCTTCGAAAGCGAAGGATCCATCTTCACCCAGTTTCACCGAGTCGATCTTCACCGGACCATTCAGACTGAGGTTCTCCAGGTAGAGCATAGAGTCCTGAGCCTCGGTAATATTACCGTTGATATGAAATTTCTTGTTGTTACAAGAAGTGAGAGCCAGCGCAGCTACCATAATCACTGCCGCTGAATAGATTCTAGATATCTTCATGAATTTTAGTATTTTGCGAAATTATCGACTGCAAAGGTAGTAATAAAATCGGGAATAATGCACCTTAGATAGATAAAATTATTAAAAAAGTAGAAAATAGTTGCCCAAATATTCGTTTATTAATTATTAAAGAGGTATCTTTGCACCGTTTTAGATATTAGATGTTAGACAAAACAATAAGTTTTAATAATTAGATGAACGTAATTACAAAAAGTGTTCAGTTGCCTGATGGAAGAACCATCACAATTGAGACCGGAAAAGTTGCAAAACAGGCTGATGGTGCTGCGGTTCTCCGCATGGGTAACACAGTGCTTCTCGCAACTGTTTGTGCAGCAAAGGATGCAGTTCCGGGTACAGATTTCATGCCTTTGCAAGTAGATTACCGTGAGCAGTACAGTGCTGCTGGCCGTTTCCCTGGTGGTTTCACCAAGCGCGAAGGCAAGGCTAGCGACGAGGAGATCCTTACCTCTCGCCTTGTGGACCGTGCTTTGCGTCCACTTTTCCCTTCTAACTACCATGCAGAAGTTTACGTACAGGTAATGTTGCTCTCAGCCGATGGTGTTGACCAGCCAGATGCCCTCGCAGGTTTCGCTGCTTCAGCTGCCATGGCTTGTTCAGATATTCCTTTCGAGTACTATATCTCTGAGGTTCGTGTAGCTCGTATCAATGGTGAGTATGTTGTTAACCCTACATTCCAGCAGATGGAAGAGGCAGACATGGATATCATGGTTGGTGCTACCAAGGACAATATCATGATGGTAGAAGGTGAGATGAAGGAAGTTTCTGAGCAGGATCTCATTGGTGCCCTCAAGGTGGCTGCCGAGGCTATCAAGCCTATGTGCGAACTCCAGTATGAGTTGGCTAAGGAGAAGGGTACTGACGTGAAGCGTGAGTATGACCACGAGATCAACGATGAGGAACTCCGTGAGCAGATCAAGTCTGAGCTTTACAAGCCAGCTTATGATATCAATCATCAGGCTTTGGAGAAGCATGCACGTCAGGATGCTTTCGACAAGGTTTTGGCTGATTTCCTCGAGAAGTATGACGCTGCTCATACCGATCTTTCTGAGGAAGACTTGGAGGAGAAGCACGCTGAGGCTACCCGTTACTATGATGACGTAATGCGCGATGCTATGCGCCGTTGCATCCTCGACGAGGGCTTGCGCCTTGATGGCCGTGCTACTACAGAAATCCGCCCTATCTGGTGCGAGGTATCTCCACTTCCAATGCCTCACGGAAGCGCTATCTTCCAGCGTGGTGAGACTATGTCTCTCTCTA
>OHVI01000039.1_pt1 | contig 36607 bp, 24 predicted proteins | sample 1579501 | NCBI WGS metagenome assembly OHVI01 (sample SAMEA3882537, study PRJEB24775) | human gut metagenome | biome: human-associated habitat; feature: intestine environment; material: feces | place: Netherlands | collected 2009/2010
AAGATCGAATGTTAAACTAACATAACCCATGAAGGGACTTTTTCAGTGCCCTCCCTGGGCTAGGAGCTTCTGCCCTTTCAGGGCGTATGGGGCAAAACAACTTGGGTTAAATAGTCTTAATGAATCTCGGAAAAGGCAGCGGAATTTTGATTTTATGTGTCGAAAAGTGTATCTTTGCGCAGGTTTTATGTGTCAGAAAGTGTAACGATAGCATGGTTTCATGTGTCGAAAAGTGTATCGTTCTGACATTTTCATGTGTCTAAAAGTGTAAAGATATGTATGTTTGAACTCCGCTTCCCTTATACAATAGGCAGACTGATTCCGTTGATCTTCTGATAGATGTCGAGCGCATAGATGTCGGTCATGCCGCTGATATAATCAATTACCGCCATGATGCGCTCCTCCAGATTCTCGTTCTCTATATCATACTGGCTGCTTACCCGGCGCAAGAGCTGCTTGGAGTAGAAGCGCGATGGGTTGACGGCTGCCTCGATGAAAACCTCCATCAGAGTTGCCATGATTTGATAACCCGACAGTTCTATGTCGAGTACCGGCTTGCTTTGGTAAATCTTAGAGTAGGAAATCTTCTCACATTCCTTGTATGCCTTTTTCTGGCGCTCGGAAATATGGTCGATGAGACTGCCCTCGAAAGTTCCGGCAAGGATTTCCTCCTCGTGCGCCAGGAAGGCAGCCACACATTCGTTCTCCAACTTGCCGATGACGCTGGCTCTCATGTAAACCACTTTCTCGTTTTCGTCAGTCAGTTCTTCGTCGATGATGCGCTGGCGTATCTTCTGCTGGATATCTTCATCGAAGAAACTCAGCAGCAAGTGCTCCGTCTCGGCAAAGGAAAGAATCTTGAGCTTATGGGAGTCTTCGATGTCCATGATTTCGTAGCAGATATCGTCGGCAGCTTCTACCATATATACAAGTGGATGGCGGGCGTATTTGAGAGGCTCACCCGGTGCAGATTTGCAAAAAATGCCCAATTCATCGGCAATTTTCCTGTAAGATTCCGCTTCTGAAGCAAAGAAACCGAACTTGCCGTGGTTCCCGGCAAGACAGCTTGCAAACGGGTATTTCACGATGGAAGCAAGCATGGAATAGGTCATGACGAAACCACCCTGACGGCGCCCCTTGAACCGGTGAGTCAGGATTCTGAAGGCATTTGCGTTGCCTTCGAAATGCGTAATATCATCCCAAAAATCCGATGAAACCATTGATTTTATCTTCTGACCCGGTCCTTCTGAGAAGAAAGTCTGGATGGCTTTCTCGCCGGAATGACCGAAAGGCGGATTGCCCAAATCATGTGCCAGACAGGCTGCACTTACGATGGTACCTATCTCCTCGACGAGCGTATCCTTCAGTTCAGGCCGCTTCTGGATGACACGTCGGGAAATGTCGTTACCTATCGACATGCCCACACTCGCCACCTCCAGACTGTGGGTGAGGCGGTTGTGAACGAAGATGCTGCCCGGCAAAGGGAAAACCTGCGTCTTGTTCTGCAGGCGGCGGAATGCCGATGAAAAGATAAGACGGTCGTAATCGCGCTTGAATTCAGAGCGATCATCATGGCGCTCGGCATGCTTATGCTCCTGTCCGAAACGCTTGTTGGATATCAGTTGTTTCCATTCCATATTATTGTATTACTTGATTCTGTAGCGCAAAAATACACTAAAGTAAGCACAAATCAAAATAAAATATGATAAATTACATGTTTTTATCCTCAAAAATTCATTTATTCCATCAAAATTGCTTATTTTTGCAGATTATTAAACTCAGACACAGATAAAAAAGAAAAAGTCATGATAAAAGTACAGATTATCAACAAGGGGCATCAGCCTCTACCTGCGTTTGCCACACCTCAGAGTGCCGGCATGGATTTGCGGGCAAACATCGATGAGGCAATCGTGCTTCATCCTATGGAGCGACGACTGGTGCCAACCGGTCTTTATATGGCTTTGCCTGCAGGATATGAAGCGCAGATCCGTCCTCGCAGCGGTCTGGCTTTGAAGCATGGCATTACCGTACTGAATACGCCGGGAACCATCGATGCCGATTATCGCGGTGAAATCATGGTTCTGCTCATCAATTTCTCTACAGAGGATTTCGTAATCAATGATGGCGAACGTATAGCCCAGATGGTGCTGGCTAAGCACGAACAATGCGATTTCATCGAGGTTAATGAGCTCGATGAAACCGAACGTGGAGCCGGCGGATACGGCCATACGGGTGTAAAATAACAGATTGTTAAAGATAGAATAGAAAAGATAGAATAGAAAGGATTAGAATCGTGAAGATGAATCTTAGAAATATCAGTTGGGCATTGGGGCTGGTCTTGCTGGGCATGGTAGCCATGCCGTCGCTTGCCCGTAAGAAGAAGGTGCAGCCGGTTCAGAAGCCGGCGGTTCAGGAGGATCATCTCTCTCCGAACGACCGCCAGCGCTACAACTATTTCTTCCTGGAGGGAGCGCGCCAGCAGGCTGCCGGCAATTATTCGGCAGCTTTCGACCTCTTTGAGCATGCCCGGAAGATAGACCCGAAGGCGGCTGAAACCTATTTCTATGAGTCGCTTTTCTATTCTCAGCTCAAGCAGGATTCCCTGGCACTTGCCTATATGCAGAAGGCAATAGAACTGGATCCGGAAAACCAGACCTATGCAGAGCAGTTGGGCAGATATTATATAGGTAGCCAGAAATACGATCTTGCCATCGATGCCTATGAGAATCTGTATGCCAAAAACCACGATAATACCGATGCCCTCCGCATCCTGGTTCAGCTTTATTCCCAGAATAAGGATTATAAATCAGTACTCAAAACCATTTCGCGTCTTGAAGTGGAAGAAGGTGAAAGCGAACAGTTCACCCTCTCTAAAATGAGAGTTTATGAACTGATGAACGACAAGAAGGCTGCCTATCAGGAACTGAAGTCGCTGGTAGACCAGCATCCGCTGGATATGCAGTACAAGACAATGCTGGGCAACTGGCTCGTACAGCACGACCGCCAGAAGGAAGCCTACAAGTGCTTTACCGATGTGCTGAAGGAAGAGCCTGACAATTCCTATGCCCAGATGTCGCTTTACGACTATTATAATGCCACCCATCAGGAGCAGCTTGCCGGGCAGATGCTCGATAAGATATTGATGAGTCCGAAATCGGATCTGGATACCAAGGTGATGATGTACCGCTCTTTCATTCAGAAGAACGAGAGCGAAGGTGGCGATTCTACCAAGGTGATTGCGCTGTTTGACAAGGCGCTCAACGTGGCTCATCCGTCAGCCGATGTGGCAGAGATGAAAGCTGCTTATATGAGTTTGAAGAAGATGCCTGCCGACTCTGTTTGCCGTGCCTTCGAAAAGGTGCTTACCATAGCTCCGGATAACGTGAATGCCAGAATGCAACTCGTACAGATGCTCTGGAACGAGAAAAAATATGACCTGGTTTCCCAGCAATGTAAGGCGGCTCAGGAGTATAATCCCGAAGAAATGGTGTTCTATTACTTCGGTGGAATGGCGTATTATCAGAAAAATAAGGAAGACGAGGCACTCCGTGAGTTCCGTCTCGGATTGGCGCAGGTGAATGCACAGTCGCCGGCCGATCTGGTATCCGACCTCTATGCCGTAACCGGCGATATCCTTCATAAAAAAGGTGAAGAGCAGGAAGCCTTTGCGGCTTACGACTCCTGCCTGCAATGGAAAGATGACAACGTGATGGCGCTCAACAACTATGCCTACTATCTGAGCGAGAAGGGCGTTGACCTGCATAAGGCTGAGGCGATGAGCTACAAGACCATCAAGGCAGAGCCGAACAACGGTACTTATCTGGATACCTATGCCTGGATTCTCTTTATGGAAGAACGCTATGCTGATGCCAAGACCTATATAGACCAGGCACTCAAAAACCGCGATTCCACCGCAGATAACAGTACGGTTATTGAACATGCCGGAGATATCTATTATATGAATGGTATGGCCGATGAATCCGTAGATTTCTGGAAGAAAGCCTATACCGGCGAGAACCAGACTGAGGTGCTGGCATGGAAGATTAAGAACAGACAATATATTACCGAAGAAGAACTGAAGAAGCGTAATGCGCCAAAGCAGAAACCTGCAGCTACGAAGAAGTCAGTTAGAAAAGGTAAGAAGAAATAAACGGAAAGTAGAAAAATCAGGAAAGATGAAATATACAATGAAGAAGAATAAGATGATGCTGCTTGCCGCAGCCTGCAGCATCCTGCTCCTCGGTTCTTGCGGAACCAGCAAGAATGTACAGGGCTCTGGCTCCTCATCAGCCAGTCATCAGAAAGAGAATGCCACCAAGGGTTCTGGCTCCCGTCAGAGTGAGACGCTCAGGAAGTTGGCTTTCGTACAGAAGGTTTCAGATAATCAGGTGTATACCAGGAATATTGTAGGCAACATGTCGTTTACGCTCCAGGCTGGTGATAAGGACATTACTGTGCCGGGCAAACTGAGCATGCGTAAGGATGAAATCATCCGCATCCAGCTCTTTATTCCTATCTTGGGTACAGAGGTAGGCCGTCTGGAGTTTACTCCCGACCATGTACTTATCATCGACCGTCTGCACAAGGAATATATCAAGGCAGATTATACCCAGGTAGACTTCCTCAAGAAGCAGGGCATCTCCTTCTATTCTCTGCAGGCTCTCTTCTGGAACCAGCTGCTCCTGCCGGGCGAAAGGACTGTGAAGGAATCAGACCTCAAGAAGTTTGATGCCAGACTGGATGTGGCAGGAGATGCTGTGCCGGTTAGTTTCAGGAACGGCAATATGACCTATGCCTGGACAGCCAACCGCACTACCGGCCGTATCACAGCAGCAGATGTTGTCTATAAGAGTGCGCAGAACGGCACCTCCAATCTCCACGTCGACTACGGCAACTTCAAGAGTGTAGGCGTCAAGATGTTCCCTGCCTCCCTGAATCTGGCGATGACCACTACTGCTACCAGGAAAAAGCAGGAGGCTAAGATCAGTCTGCAATTGAATCAGGTGAAGACCGACAGCAAATGGAGCACTCAGACAGAGATTTCCAGCAAATACAAGCAGATTTCTCCAACAGATGTGCTCAGCAAGATATTGAGTATGTAGATGCTCATCAAGAGTTTGAAATTATAGAACATGGGTTTTTAATATAAGAAATGAAGCGAATCTTATTATTCATCATGGCAATCACCTTCTCGCTCGCACCTTTTGCGCAGAAGCATTCTGCCCAGAAGAAGCCGGTGAGAAAGACTGCCGTAACTGCGAAAAAGAAGGCTGCTACTCCTGCCAAAAAGACGAACAGCAGAAGTCATGCCGCCAGAAAGACATACAAACCAGCTGCGCCAACCAGAGCCGAACGCAGGGCTGCAACCTATAGCAATGCCTCTATCCGGGGTTTGCAGGGACAGCGCGCTTCTATCCGGAAGAAGATCAGAGAGCAGGAGCAGGCTTTGCAGAGAAATAAGGCGGATGTGAAGAAACGTCTTGAAGACCTGATGGCGCTGAACGGAGAAATAGACCAGCGTCAGAAGAAGATTGACGGTATCCAGAAGGATATCCATCATATTGACGGCAATATCGGCATTCTGCAGGCACAGTTGAAAACGCTTCAGCAACAGTTGCAGGACCGCAAGAACAAGTATATCCGTTCCATGCGCTATATGAGCCGTCATCATACGGTTCAGGACAAGCTGATGTTCATCTTCAGTGCCAAGAATCTGACACAGATGTATCGCCGCCTTTCCTTCATCCGCCAGTATTCTTCCTATCAGAAGGTGCAGGGCGAGGCTGTAAAGGCTAAGCAGAAGCAGGTGAACGAGAAGCACCAGCAGTTGCAGCATGTAAAGGGACATAAGAACACCTTATTATATAAGGGTAAGCAGGAGAAGACGGTTTTGGAAGGCAAGCAGACCCAGCAGCAGGAGATGGTGCAGGGACTGCAGAAACAGCAGAAGACTATTCAGGCTGTCATCGCCGACCAGCGTAAGAAAGATGCGGCAATCAACGCTCAGATTGACCGCTTGATTGCTCAGGAAGTAGCCAAGGCTCGTGCCCGTGCTGCTGCCGAGGCTAAGCGAAAGGCTGCTGCCGCTGCTGCCGCCAAGAAACGTGCCGCGGAACTGGCTCGCAAGAAAGCTGCTGCCGAGGCTGCTGCCAGGGAGAATGCCCGTCGTATAGCCGAAGCCAAGGCGCGTGAGGCTGCTGCCGAAGCTGCCCGCAGAAAGGCTGCCGAAGAAGCAAGACTGGCTGCCGAGGCTGCAAGAAAGGCTCAGGAGGAGGCTGCTGCCCAGGCTGCTGCTCAGGCGAAGGCAAAAGCGCAGGCTAGGGCGCGTGCTGCTGCCGAGGCTGCCAAGCGTGCCGCCGCAGAGCAGGCTGCCCGTGAGGCTGCTGCCGAACAGGCTGCAAGAAAGGCGGAGGCTGAAAGACGGGCTGCCGAGTTGAAGGCGAAGATGGATGCGGAACGCAGTACCCGTGAGATTGCCGCTGCCAGGAAGGAGGCACAGGAGGCTTCTACCTTGAGTTCGGTAGACCGCATGCTGAGCGGTGGATTCGAGGCTAACCGTGGTAGATTACCGATGCCTATCAGTGGCAGTTACCGTGTGGTGAGTCATTTCGGTCAGTATAATGTAGAAGGTTTGAAGGGTGTAACGCTCGACAATAAGGGTATCAATATCCAGGGCAAGCCGGGTTGTGTGGCTCGCAGCATCTATGATGGTGAGGTGAGTGCCGTCTTCGGTTATGGTGGCATGTGGAACGTGCTGGTCCGTCATGGTGCCTACATCTCTGTTTACTGTAATCTGAAATCGGTCAGCGTTCATAAGGGTCAGAAGGTACGTACCCGTCAGGCTTTGGGTAGTGTAGGCTCTGAAAACATCCTCCAGTTCCAGCTTCGCAAGGAGACAGCCAAACTCAATCCGGAGGCTTGGCTGAACCGATAAAAGAAGTTTTATAAATATGAAGCATTCATGAAAAGATGTATAAATCGATTCATGCTCTGTTGGCTCCTCACCATACTGTTTGCTTCTTGCATTTATGACGACTACTCCGATTGCCCGCAAGAGAGCGACCGTAAAATGGTTCGGATTAATGTGGATTGGCATTTGTTTGATAAAGAGGTGCCTACGGGTATGACGGTCATGGTATTCCCCTGGTCAGGTGGTGCTCCGCAAACTGTGTTGACCAATGAGATTACTCATGCCGACTTTTTCTTAGAACCTGGAAAATATCGTGTACTGGTATTCAACCAAAGTACGACAGAGTTTGGTACACTCGACTTTCTAGGAATGGACTCTTACGAGACAGCGCGAGCTGTGGTACAGCATACAACATCGCGCTGGTACTCGCGTGGAGACGATGAATTGATAGGAGTTGAGCCCGAGTGGCTTGCCTCCGATAAGCTCGATGAATTCGAGGTTTCTGAAGACTTTTCTGAGGTAACTTTAACTCCAAGGAATGTGCTTTCGCATATCCAGGTCAGCGTGAAAGTTCCAAGTATAGGATACCTGCGTTATGCAAGAGGATCCTTAACTGGTATTTCGGAAGGCTTTCTGTTGGGGCAGGGTAAGCCGCTTCAGAGTAAGGTGACTTATCTTCTGGAGAACTGGACGAAATCGGTTGATGAGAATGATGCGACACTAGGAACGTTGAAGACATCGGTTAAATGTTTTGGCCTACCAGAAACTGCCCATCTTGATGCTGAAAACAATAAGCTGTCTCTTTCAGCTTTGTTGATAGACAATAAGACGCAGGTAGATTATCAGTTTTCGGTAGGAGATAAGTTTAAGAAACACGAAAACTCATCGGAGTTAGGTTATATTGTTTCTCTCCATGTTGATGTTAAGGTACCGAAACCTTTGCCTGAGGTGAAGCCTTCGGAAGGAAGTTCTGGCGGTTTTGACGTCACGATCAAGGATTGGGGTAAACCTGAGGATATAGATATGGAACTGTAGAAAAAGTGATAAGAAACAGATAAAGTAATAATAGATTAGTTTAATTTAAAAATCCAAACAGATATGGATAAGAATTTTTTTATGGGTATTGCTGCAATGGCAGCGTTGACATTGGTAAGTTGTTCAAGCGATGACTTGAATAGTCTTTCAGACAATTCTTCTAAGAACGAGGCTATCAGCTTTGATGGCTATTTGGGAAGAAGTGCAGTTGCTGTAAATGGTTCACGTGGTAGCGAGCTGACTAAAGATGCTCTTCAGGAATCAACTGAAGGTTTTGGTGTGTTTGGTAACTATACTTCTACTGATGTAACTACAACAACTTATGGTGAGAACTTGTTTAAAAACCAGCAGGTAACTTATGATGCAACTGCTGAGACACCTGCGTGGACATATAAACCTGTTAAGTATTGGTCACCAGCAGGTCATATTGATTTCTTGGCGTATGCTCCATTTGATAGTAATCAAAAATTGAAAGAAAGCTCAAAACTTGATTTTACTGTTAATTCCACTATTACAGCGCAAAAAGATTTGTTGTGGGCTAATGCAGCGAATAAGACTAATACTGACAAACCTGTTACATTTATTTTCAAACATGCTTTGTCTAGACTTGGTTATACCGTCAAAACAAGTGCTACCGCTGAAGGTACTTCTATTACATTGAATCAAATTACATTGGCAGGATCTAATGATGGAGCAAAAGGGGCTTTCTATTCAGCGGGTATCATAGATTTGTCTAAGACTTCTTCTACAGATCTTTGGACAAATTTAAATTCTGATACTAAGCTGAAGTTTGATTGGGTTTCTAGTAATAAGGAGTTAAGTAGTAATGAAACTAAAAATGATGAGACAGAATATTTGTTTGTAATTCCGCAGGATTTCTCTCAAAAAACAACTGGTGCTGATGAACTTTATGTTATCGTAGATTACACTATAAGCTATAGTGATGGGACAACTATGAAAACTAAGGTTTATCAGAAACTTGAAAAGAACTTCGAGCAGGGTAAGGCTTATACACTCAACTTGACTCTTGGTCTGACTCCTATTGAATTCGATGTAACAACAGTTGAAGGTTGGACAGATACCAATCAGGGCGAAATCAATTCTTGGAATTAATCGTATCGGGTAAAAATAAAGAATTAATAGATATAATAAGATGAAGTTTCTTCGTTTAGCCTTTTATGTTTTGATAGCACAGCTGGTATTATCTGGTTGTGCTGGTGAAGGCATGGATGAAACTTCACCTTCATCTTCTGAAATCAACTTTGATGCTTGTCTTGGTACGAATGCATCAACCCGTGTTGGAGAAACCAATCTTGCTTCTCTCAAGGAAACGTCCGGATTTAGTGTCTTTGCAAGACATACCCATGCTAATGGGGCAATTTCAGATATGATGGATAATGAACACGTAACCTGGAATGGAAATAGTTGGGGATACACAAATACCCAATATTGGCCAGATAATGGTTCTGTGGAATTCTATGCCTATGCTCCTCATATTGATGAAGTAAAACTGGTTAATGCCCCCAGGGAAAACAAAGCTAATCCAACATATATAGAGTTTAATTCTTCTGTTAATCCTGTAGATTTGGTGTGGGCAGTAAAAAAGAGAGAAGTACCAAAATCTCCGACTTCTGCCAGTAAAGTGGATTTTCAGTTTAAGCATGCTTTAGCCCGTTTGGCATTTGATATCACAGTCAATCAGCAATTAGAGAAAAATGGTGCTGTGGTAAAAGTTGAGGAGGTGAAACTGTATGGAAAAACAGATAAAGAAGGGGCTTTGGATGTCCAGGGCTACCTGAATCTGGCAGACGAAAGAGATAATGTGTTCTGGGGGTGGTCTGTTGTCAATGAAGAAAGTACAAGAGTGATTTATACTTGGACTCCTCCCGATACTGAAGATGGAGGCGACTTAAAGTTAACTGCTTCTCAGTTAGACCATACATGTGCAAAAATAGAAAATGATCCCAATTCTTATCTCTATGTGATCCCTCAGGAAAAGAAAGAGGCATTTTATCTGCAGATTACTTATACGGTACAGCAGGGAACTTCTCAGAATACGGTAAAGGTAAATAAAAATCTGTTAGATGTTAATAATCCTTTTAAATTTGAAAAGAGGAAGACATATCTCCTTCATTTGAAACTTTCGCTTGGTTCTACCAGATCTCGCTCAAGCGCTTCTGAGGACTGTTCTGTAACTATGTCTGTCAGTAGTATTCCGGAATAGCAAAGAAAGAACCTGAATGCGCTAGGGCGTAGCGCTAATAATATAATATTATTAAGTCAGAAAATAGAAGGCAATCGCTTGCAAATTGTGCAAACGATTGTCTTTTTTTTATGCTATTTATTCAACTTTTCTTCATCTGTTTTTCAAAAAGTATTCTTATTTTTGCCGACGAAATCTTATAATTTAAACTTAATACATTTTGTTTATGCAGAAATTTTATACGTTGATTTGTACACTGGTATTGTTGCTGAGCATGACCTTCGTGGCTCCAGTTTCAGCACTTGCGGCAGACTATACACCAGTGGTAACGGAAAATGAAATCTCCGTGTTCTTGGAAACAAGTTATGACAATGCCAAGATTTGGGCCTGGAATGACAAGGTTAAACAGTTTTCTACTGCAGGTTGGCCTGGAGATGCCATGACTTTGGTGGGAACTAAAGGTGGCAAGAATGTCTTTAAATGGACATATACAGCTGGTACTGAAATTCCTACTGGTGTGATTTTTACTCATGATGGTGAGCAGAAACTGAATGGCGGTGATCAGGAATTCAAGAATCATGGATATTATGTAGAAGGTAATTTCACCAAGACCATTGAGACTGCTCCTGCAGGCAAGGTAAAGGTGTTCTTTGATAATGCAATAGAGAACCTGAAGAATGTATATTGCTATATTTATAACGGAACTGAGGCTTCTGTAGAATGGCCTGGCGTGAAGATGCAGCTCGACGAAGAGACTGAGTATAACGGCAAGAAAGGCTATTATTCTTTGGAGGTTCCTGCTGCTTTCCTTACAGGTTGTTTCGTCATCAATAATGGCGAAGCAGGTTCAACTCTTCAGGGAGAAACGGTTTATGTAAACGGTAAGATTGTTACAGCCATAGAGAATACTACCATCACAGCTGTGAAGAAGACAACCGATGATGCCTGGTATTCTATCACAGGTGTCCGTATCAAGAAGCCTACTCAGCCAGGACTCTATATTCATAATGGTAAGAAAGTAATCATCAGAAAATAATAGCAGATTATGAAAAAGACAATCAATTATGGTCTTCTGATGTTGGTGATGCTGTTCACCATGGCATCCAACATCTTCGCAGACAACAAATATGGTCTTAAAGACAATATTCAGGATGGTGTCATCCTTCATTGTTTCGACTGGACGTTGGCAGATATCCAGGAAGAAATTCCTAATATCGCCAAGGCAGGCTTTACTGCAGTTCAGACTTCTCCTGTTCACGAAAGAGCAGGTAAAGGATCCGTCTGGTATGATGTTTATCGTCCATACGACTTTAAGATAGGTAATGGTCTTGGTACTGAAGCTGACCTGAAGGCTCTCTGTGCTAAGGCTCATGAGTATGGTGTTAAGGTGATTGTGGATGTTGTTGCCAACCATACCGACCATCCTAACGTGGCTGAACGCTTGAAGGACGAGAGTCTTTATCATGAACGATTTGGTGTGGGTAACTGGCACGACCGTCATCAGGTGACATTTGGCATGATTGGTATGTGGGACCTCGATACCAACAATCCTACTGTGCAAGCCATCATCAAACAATATATCCAGGATTTGAAAGCCTGTGGCGTGGATGGTATCCGTTGGGATGCTATCAAGCACATTGGTTTGCCTTCTGAGGGTGACTCTTTTATGCAGAATGTGGTGGATCAGGAGATGTACAACTATGGTGAGATCCTTGACAGTACTGGTGGTGATGATAATGTCCTTTTCCCTGAGTATCAGACCTACATGAGCATTACCGATAATGGTTATGGTAACGGCTTTGCCAATTCCTTTGCCGGTGGTTCTATCAACGAGTCTGTAGGTAATTTCAATCAGAGAAAGGCAAAGACAGAAAAGTTGGTTTATTGGGGTGAAAGCCATGATACTTATGCCAACGATGGTGGCGAATCAAAGGAAAAGAGCCAGAATGTTATCGACCGTGCGTATGCTGTTGTTGCAGGAAACAATGGAGCTACCGCTCTTTATTTCTCCCGTCCTGCTCAGAAGGCAAAGAATGATATCAGATTTGGCGATAAGGGAAGTGTTCACTTCAAAGATGCTGAAGTGGCTCAGGTAAACCACATGCACAACGTTTGTGCTGGCGAGCCAAACTATTATGTAAAAGGTAATGGCGTTTGTGCTCAGGTTCGTAAGAGTGGCGCTATTATCGTATTGGGAAGTGGTTCTGACCGTAACGTGACTGTAGCCAATGGTGCTGGCGACGGCAAGTGGCTCAAGTCTGGTACTTATAAGGATATGGTAGGCGGTGGTGCTTTCACCGTCAATGCTTCTACAATCTCTGGTCATGTTGGCGAGTCAGGTATTGCTGTCATCTATAATGCTGGTCCTATCGTGCTGACTCCTGAGGTTGTTTTCAATCCAGCTGATGGCACAGCCTTCTCAGATGAGTCTCTCACTGTGACAGCTACTCCTTTGAATGCTGTTTCTGCCTGGATTCAGGTGAATGATGGTGCTAAGCAGACCTTTACTGCTGCCAAGCAGTTTACTGTAGGTGCTGATGTTGCCTATGGTAAGAATGTCACTATCACTTGGGGTGCAACCGACAAGGAAGGCAAGACCGAAAGTGGTTCGGTAACTTACAAGAAAGTGAAGGCTTACGTTCCAGAATTGGGCAAGGCTGACGAAATCTCCTGTTTCTTGGAGACATCCAATACGGCAGCAGCCGTATATGTATGGAATGACAAGGTTAGTCCTATAATTCAGCATGCTGGTGCATGGAATGATGCTATCAATAAAAAGTTGCCTCTTGTAGGTAAGAGTGTTTCTGGAAAGAATGTCTTCAAGTGGACTTATGATGGCACCGAGACAAGTGCTCCTACTCAAATCATTTTCTTGGATGGTAATGGAAATAAGATAACTGCTGACGTGGAGTTTGTCAACCACGGCTACTATGTTGACGGAGCATACAGCAAGACTGTGACCAAGGTACATGAAGATGAGATCGTTGATCCAGAGTATGTTTATTATGACAATGCTTCCAACTGGGAGAATGTGTATTGCTACTTCTATAATGGTACCACCTCTTCTACCGCATGGCCAGGTGTAAAGATGACTTACGATGCTTCAGCTTCTCATAATGGTAAGACAGGATGGTATAAGGCAACGATTCCTACAGCATACCTCAATGCTAAGTTCTTCATCAACGATGGTACTCCTGGTACTCCTATCAATGGTGCAAATGCTTCTGCTGAAAAGGTAGTAAACGAAGGTGCTGTAGTGACACCAACTCCAAACCCAAACCCAGAGTCAACTCCAACTCCAGAACCAGAGCCAGAGCCAACTCCAACTCCAGAGCCAACTCCAACTCCAACACCTACCCCTGATCCACAGAATCTGGATGCTCAGTATCAGACCAATCCAAATGGTGCAGGTGTTAAGAAAACCATTACTGTAGATGGTGATATCAGCGATTGGGATGAGAGTATGATTATAGCACAGGGTGCTGCCAATGACGACCCACGTGTATATATGGATGCTGCCATGCACGAGAATCCTGTCGATCTCTATGCACTTTATGGTTGCTATGACGATAATAACCTCTATCTGATGTGGGAGATGACCAACGTTCAAGATGTGGTAGCTCCAGAAGCTGATTTTCCACTCAGTAATGGTCTGCTGTTCAAAAATTACAATATGCCATTCTTTATCGGTATCAACACCAATAATGCCTCTACAAGAATAGGCAATCATTGTAAGACTACAGCGGGTGGTACTCTTTGGGATAGTGGCATTACTTGCGAAAGCCCAGTCAACAAGGTAGTGGTATTCTCAACCAATAACACCAATGGTCCATTCATTTATGGTGGAAGCAGCGCAGGACTGAATGCTTTGGAAGAGGTAGCCTATAAAGAGACAGGTGTTGTTGTGAAGTATGGTATGGGTATTCTCAGCAAAACGATAAAGGGTATTAAAGAATGTTATGGAGAGTCACAGAACCGTCTTGTAGGTGATATGACAAAGGGTACATCTACTTATGTAGATTTCAATACCTTAGGACACAAGTCTTCCCAATACGATTTCCATTACGAAATCTCGATTCCTTTAGCTAAGCTTGGTGTTACAGCTGCCGATGTGGCAAGCAAGGGATTGGGTGTGATGTTAGTAGCTACCTTTGGTACAAGTGGTATGGACTGTCTGCCTTACGACACAAGTATGAGCGACAATGCCGATCAGTCTTATTCAAGAGATCCTTCTACTACAAGAGAGAAGGAAGATGACGACAATATCACCGTTCCTTTCGCTTATATCGGTAAGACCTTGTAATGTTATATAGATAAGGTATAATAAATAATATAATAGATGAATAGAATTGAGCTCTTAGATGGCAGTGCCATCTAAGAGCGCTTTGTATTTGGCAATAGCATCAGCTATCTCGCTTATTTTGATGAATTCATCGGCAGAATGGGAGCGGGAAGACTCTCCTGGTCCCAGTTTGAACGAAGGGAAGTGCATCAGAGCCTGGTCGCTCAACGTTGGACTGCCGAATGGCTTCATGCCCATGGCTATGCATTTCCTGATAAGAGGATGCGCCGGGTCGATGCGGGATGACTTCAGACGGAAACTGTGGGCATTTACCTCGCTCTTCAGGTGCTGGCAGATAAACTCGTAAACCTCCTCGTTGTCGTAAAACTCGTTGGTGCGGATATCCACAAGCATCGTACACTTATCCGGAATCACATTGTGCTGGGTTCCGGCATTCACTACGGTAAGCGTCATCTTGGTAGGGCCCAGGAACTCGCTTACCTTCTCAAACTTATAGTCACGAATCCATCGCATATCATCCAATGCCTCGTAGATAGCGTTTACGCCCTCGTTGCGGGCAGCATGACCGCTCTTTCCGTGAGCAATCACATCCAGTACCATCAGTCCCTTTTCGGCAACAGCCGGGTTCATGCCGGTAGGTTCACCTACGATGGCAAGGTCGATATGCGGAAGCAAAGGCAGGGCACGGGTAATGCCATCCTTTCCCGACACCTCTTCTTCGGCGGATGCCAGATAGATAAGATTATACTGCTGAGGCTTTGCGGTCAGCATTCTGAATAGCTGGAGGAGCGAACAGAGTCCGCCGCCGCAATCGTTGCTGCCCAAACCGTAAAGTACACCCTCTTCTACATCCGGTGAAAACGGGTTGCGTGTCCATGAAGCCACAGGCTTCACGGTATCGATGTGAGCGTTGAGCAGCAGGGTAGGTCGGCTCTCATCGTAATGAGGGTCGATCATCCAGATGTTGTTCGCCTCACGATGAGGTTCGAAACCATATTTGCGGATGGTCTGCTCCATGATGTCGGCAGCCTCCTTCTCGTTTCTGCTTACAGATGGGGTGGCGATGAGCTTTTTCAGCAAATCCACGGCATCGCTTACATATTCTTCTTGTGTCATCATAATCTCCCTATTTTTTGATTTTGGGGGCAAAGATACGAAAAAAAGAGCAGATAAAGTGGAAAAAATATCTTTTTATTTTGTGTTCTTGACAAATTCTATTATCTTTGCATCAGAATATAAATATAAGCTTATGCAGATTAATAGTCATCTTTCGGTACTGGTACATGATCTCGCCAAGAAATGGGGAGAGAAAACTGCTTTAACTTTCAGAAAGTTTGGCAGCGACCAGTGGCAATCGGTTTCATTCAACCTCTTTTCCTTAAGAGTGAAACAAGTGAGCAATGCCCTCCTGAATCTTGGGGCTAAACCTCTTGACAAAATCGCTGTCTTCTCGCAGAACTGTGTGCATTATCTGTACACCGACTTCGGTGCCTACGGTATCAGAGTTACCTCTGTGCCTTTCTATGCCAACAGCAGCGAGCAGCAGATTCAATATATGATTAATGATGCGCAGATTCGCTTCCTCTTTGTTGGCGAACAGGAGCAGTATGACAAGGCTCACCGTATCTTTGCCCTCTGTCCTTCTCTGGAGCGTATCATCATCTTCGATTCAAGTGTGCGCATCAGTACACACGATCCTGCAGCCCTCTATTTCAAGGACTTCCTGAAGCTGGGTGAGAATCTTCCCCGTCAGACGGAGGTAGAGGAACTCTACAAGCAGGCAAGTATGGATGACTTGGTTAATATCCTTTATACCAGTGGAACAACTGGAGATAGCAAGGGCGTGATGCTGACCTATAGCCAGTATTATGCTGCTTTGAAGGCAAACGACGAGTGTGTGCCTGTTACAGACAAGGACCGCGTCATCGATTTCCTTCCATTCACCCATATCTTTGAACGTGCCTGGTCTTATCTCTGCTTGAGCGAAGGCGCCGAACTCATCATCAATACTTATCCTCATGAAATTCAGGAGAGTATGAGAGAGGTGCATCCTACCTGTATGTGTAGTGTGCCACGTTTCTGGGAGAAGGTGTATATCGCTGTAAAGGCTAAGATGGATGATGCCGGTCCTATCCAGAAGAAACTCTTCTACCATGCCTTGGCAGTAGGAAAGAAGCGGAATATAGAATATCTGGCAAACTGCAAGCGCCCTCCTCTGACCTTGGAGTTGGAATATCAGATTATCAACAAGACCGTTCTGAGCATGGTTCGCAAGCAGTTGGGCTTGGAAAAACCGAATATCTTCCCTACAGCGGGTGCTTATGTAAGTCCGGAAGTAGAGGAATTTGTACATGCTATCGGTATCAATATGGTGGTGGGTTACGGTCTGACCGAGAGTCTTGCCACCGTATCTTGCGATCATTCTGACAAGAAACGCAGTCTGGGTTCTGTGGGTCGCCCTATCTCCTGCATTCAGGTAAAGATAGGTGAGGATAATGAGGTGCTCCTCAAGGGTCCTACCATCACTCCGGGCTATTATCATCGTGATACCACCAATGCGAAGGCATTCGACAAGGATGGATTCTTCCATACAGGTGATGCCGGCTACATGAAGGATGGCGAGCTTTATCTCACCGAGCGTATCAAGGACCTGTTCAAGACATCGAATGGTAAATATATCGCTCCGCAGCAGGTAGAATCGTTGCTCCTGGTAGATAAGTTTATCGATCAGGTGGCTGTTATTGCCGACCAGCGCAAGTTCGTATCAGCCCTCGTCGTTCCAGAGTTCCGTCTCGTGGAGGACTGGGCACGTGAGCATCATATCGCCTTCACCTGCCGTGAAGATTTGTGTGCTAACGAGAAGGTGCAGAAGATGCTGATGGACCGTATCCAGATTCTCCAGCAGCATCTGGCTTATTATGAGCAGATTAAGCGCATTACCCTCCTGGCTCACCACTTCTCTATGGAGTCGGGTGAGTTGACCAATACCTTGAAGATTCGCCGCCCTATCATCAACAAGAACTACAAGGCGGAGATTGACAAGATGTATGAGGAGTAATCATAAAGTTTAAAGTTTAAAGTTAAGAGTTAATGATTACAGCTGACCAGTTGAAGGATGTGATGGACAGAGCTGACGCTCTGCATCACTATCTCAATATAGACCAGAAGAAAGTAGAATTTGAAGAGGAGCAGCTCCGCACCCAGGCTCCTGACTTCTGGGAAGACCCGAAGTATGCTCAGGAGCAGATGAAGAAGGTGAAGGGTATCCAGAAATGGCTCGACGGTTATAAGACTGTACGTCTTTATGCCGATGAACTGCAGCTTGCCTTCGACTTCTATAAAGACGAAATGGTGACTGAGGAAGAGGTGGATGCCGATTATGCCAAGGCGATCAAAGCCATCGAAGACCTGGAGTTGAAGAACATGCTTCGCCAGAAGGAAGACCCGATGGACTGCGTGCTCAAGATTAATTCCGGTGCCGGTGGTACAGAAAGCCAGGACTGGGCACAGATGCTGATGCGTATGTATATGCGCTGGGCTGAGGCTCATGGCTACAAGGTAACCATCACCGATATGCAGGAAGGCGATGAGGCTGGTATCAAGAGCGTGACGATGACCATCGAGGGCGGTGAGTTCGCTTATGGTTATCTGAAGAGCGAGAACGGTGTGCACCGACTGGTGCGTGTTTCTCCTTTCAATGCCCAGGGCAAGCGAATGACCAGTTTCGCCAGTGTCTTCGTAACTCCGCTGGTAGATGATACCATCGAGGTATATGTTGACCCAGCCAAGCTCTCCTGGGATACCTTCCGTTCGAGTGGTGCCGGTGGTCAGAATGTGAACAAGGTGGAATCCGGTGTCCGTCTGCGTTATTGGTATACCGACCCTGATACCGGCGAGGAAGAAGAAATCCTCATCGAGAACACCGAGACCCGTGACCAGCCAAAGAACCGTGCCAAAGCCCTGTTGCTCTTGAAGAGCCAACTCTACGACCGCGCCATGAAGAAGCGTCTGGAGGCTAAGGCTAAGATTGAGGCTGGTAAGAAGAAGATAGAGTGGGGAAGCCAGATTAGAAGTTATGTCTTCGACGACCGTCGTGTGAAAGACCACCGTACCAACTATCAGACATCGGATGTAGATGGCGTGATGGACGGCAAGATAGATGATTTCATCAAGGCATACCTGATGGAGTTCCCTACGAATGATGACGAACAACAATAATAATCTAAAAAATATACGACTATGAGTGGAAATAAAGACTTAAGAAGAGCCAAACATGAGGCTTATCAGAAGAAACAGGCTGCAAAAGGCGAGAAAGTAATCAAGTGGATATTTATAGGATTGATAGTCCTCGGTATGCTATTCGCTTTCTATGCAACAAGTTTAGTATAAAACTGAACTTTCGCATGTGGTTCAAGTACGGGCTGAAGGTCCAAAAGCTCCAGAAGCAGCACACCCTGAAGGTCCAAAAGCTCCAGAAGTAGCACGCCCTGAAAGTCCAAAAGCTCCAGAAGCAGCACGCCCTGAAAGGGCAGAAGCTCCTAGCCCAGGGCATCGCCCTGGGTATGATGGCAATCAGTAAGGCGCCCTGTAAGGGCAAAAGCTTTATGTTTTGTCTGGAGTTTTAAAGCTTTTGCCCTTACAGGGCGACAGGTTTGCGTCCGTAATTACCCAGGGCGATGCCCTGGGCTAGGGGCTTCTGCCCTTTCAGGGCGTGTGGAACTCACTTGCGAAACTTGAATATAAAACAATGAGTGGATTAGAGATAGAAAGAAAATTCCTCGTTAAGAAGGGCGACGCTTACAAAAGCGCCGCCTTTTCTTCTAGTCATATTCAGCAGGGGTATATTCCGGCTGAAGGGGCTACGGTGCGGGTTCGCACACGGGATGAGAAGGCTTACCTTACCATTAAGGGCAAGTCGGTAAATGGCGGCATGACCCGCTATGAGTTTGAAAAGGAGATAACGATGGACGAGGCGCAGCATCTTCTGCAACTTTGTCAGGGTGGCGTCATCGATAAGCGTCGCTATCTGGTGAAAAGTGGCAGTCATACCTTCGAGGTAGATGAGTTCTATGGCGATAATGAAGGTCTGGTCATGGCAGAGGTGGAGTTGGCTAGCGAGACCGAAGCCTATGAGAAACCTGATTTCATCGGTATGGAGGTAACAGGCGACAAGCGATTCTACAATTCGCATCTCTTGGGCAATCCTTTCTCGAAGTGGCGTGATACCTTGCCGGCTGAATATCGCTAGAAAATGTAGCGAAAAGGTCATTTCTGCGCTCTAAAACAGACTAAATAGCATAAATATTACTAAATTTGCGTTTTTGCTTTCAAATAATTCATTTATTTCAGAATTATTTTATAATTTTGCACGAAGAAAAATTAAAAAATAAGAAATTAGTAATAGAAAGATAGAAATGACTGATTCAAATAGAGGAAGTTTTGGTAGCAAGATTGGATTGATTCTTGCTACAGCAGGTGGCGCCGTAGGTTTGGGTAACGTATGGCGCTTCCCTTATATGGCTGGTCAGGAAGGTGGCGCAGCCTTTATTCTGGTATACATCGGAAGTGTGCTCCTGTTGGGCATTCCATGTATGATTTCTGAGTTTATCATCGGCCGTCATGGTGCCTCAAATACCGCACGTGCCTATACCAAACTCTCTAATGGTACGGCATGGAAGTGGGTAGGCTATCTGGAGGTGCTTACCGGTTTCCTGATTACGGGCTATTATGCGGTGGTTTCGGGCTGGTGTCTGCAGTATGTCTATGCCAGTATCATGGGCGAACTGCATGGTGACCCAACCTTTGTGGCGAATTACTTCAAGGAGTTTTCTTCTGATCCTGTGCGTCCGGTTATGTGGACGGTAGCGATATTTCTGATTTGTCATTTCGTGATTATTCATGGTGTGCGCGGCGGTATAGAGAAGGCTTCTAAGGTGATGATGCCTCTCCTGTTCATCCTGCTTTTGATCATTGTGGTAGCAGCTTGTCTGTTGCCGGATGCAGGTAAGGGCGTGGAGTTCCTGTTGAAGCCTGATTTCGGAAAGGTAGACAGAAACGTGTTTCTGAATGCCTTGGGACAGTCGTTCTATTCTATGAGTATCGGTATGGGCTGTATCTGTACCTATGCCTCTTACTTCAGCCGTCAGACCAATCTCTTCAAGAGTGCTTTGCAGATTTCCATCATCGATTTGCTGGTAGCAGTACTGGCTGGTCTGATGATTTTCCCTGCAGCCTTCTCTGTAGGAGTATCACCGGATAGTGGTCCTTCGCTCATCTTTATTACTTTGCCGAATGTCTTTAATCAGGCGTTTGCATCGTTACCTTTATTGGGATGGATTATCTCGCTGCTCTTCTACGTATTGCTGTCGGTAGCTGCCTTGACCTCGCTGATGTCACTTCATGAGGTGAATACTTCTTTCTTCTACGAGGAGTTGAAGATAGACCGCAAGAAAGGTGCTACCATTGTTACAGTTTCCTGTGCCATCATCGGAGCCTTCTGTTCGCTCTCATTGGGTGCAACAGATAAGCTTTCGTTCTTCGGAAAGGCGCTGTTCGATTGGTTCGACTTCGTTACGGGTCAGATATTCCTTCCTCTGGCAGGATTCCTTACCTGTCTGTTTCTGGGCTGGTATGTACCTAAGCAGATCTTACAGGATGAGTTTACGAACTGGGGAACCTTGAAGGGCCGTCTCTTCGGTATTTATCTCTTCCTGATTAAGTTCGTTTGTCCTGTCCTCATCTTCCTGGTATTCCTGAACCAGTTTGGTGTCTTCGGATAAAGTATTTGTAATCGGATAGATAATAATCATATATATAATTAAGGTATATAATCAAACAATCATATATATATAATAAGGTGTAGCATCTGCCGTTTCGTCGGAAAACAACAAACACTACACATTAAAGATTTAGATAATGGAAACAAGAGGAAATTTTGGTAGTAAGTTGGGCGTTATTCTTGCCACAGCCGGCTCGGCAGTCGGTTTGGGTAATGTGTGGCGTTTCCCTTATATGGCAGGTCAGAATGGTGGCGCCGCCTTCATTCTCATCTATTTGGTATGTATCATCCTGCTCGGATTGCCTGGCATGATGAGTGAATTCATCATCGGCCGTCATTCCGCTTCCAATGCAGCCCGGGCTTATACCAATCTGGGTAAGCACAAGGCGTGGGGTGCTTTGGGCTTGATGGGTATCATCACCTCTATGATTATCCTGGGTTTCTATGCCGTAGTGGCTGGCTGGTGCCTGCAGTATCTCTATGCCAGTATCATGGGCGGTGTTCATGGCGACGCAGAGTATGTGAAGACCTATTTCCAGACCTTTGCAGCCGATCCTATCCGTCCTACCTTATGGGCAGTAGGTTTTATCCTGCTTACCCACATGGTGGTAGTACGCGGTGTGCGCAATGGTATAGAGAAAGCATCCAAGATACTGATGCCTATGCTCTTCTTCCTGTTGATTGTGATTGTGATAGCTTCCTGCTCTCTGCCGGGAGCGATGAAGGGAGTGGAGTTCCTGCTGAAGCCGGATTTCTCTAAGGTAGATGAAAACGTGTTGCTCGAAGCGCTGGGACAGGCGTTCTTCTCTTTGAGTATGGGTACGGCATGTCTGTGTACTTATGCCTCTTACTTCAACAGACAGACCAATCTCTTGAAGTCGGCTACTCAGATTGTGACCATTGATACGGTAATCGCCGTATTGGCAGGTTTGATGATCTTCCCTGCAGCCTTCTCGGTAGGTGTGCAGCCAGACAGCGGTCCTTCGCTCATTTTTATTACCTTGCCAAACGTATTCCAGCAGGCTTTCGGTAACATGCCGGTTGTCGGTTATGTGATTTCGGTGTTGTTCTATGCTTTGCTTGTATTGGCAGCCCTGACTTCTACCATCTCGATGCACGAGATAGGTACCGCCTTTATTTATGAGGAGGGTAAGATAAGCCGTGCCAAGGGAGCCTGGTTCGAGACCATCGTTTGCAGCATCATAGCTGTATTCTGTTCGCTCTCTCAGGGCGCTGTACCTGATTTGGGCTTCTTCGGCAAGGATTTCCTGAGCAATTGTGACAACTTTACTGCCCAGCTTCTCATGCCGTTGAGTTCATTCATCACCTGTCTGTTCCTGGGATGGTATGTGCCAAAGAAGATTGTGCGTGATGAGTTTACTAACTGGGGAACCTTGAAGGGAACTCTCTTCCCAGTCTTCCTGTTCACCATCCGTTTCATCTGTCCAGTCTGTATTTTCCTTATCTTCCTGCACCAGTTTGGTGTCATTTAGCAAAACCGTCAAACTTGCAGACAGGCTATCTTGCCCCTAGTAGGCAAGATACGGCTTGATTCTTTCTATTTCGGCAGGTGGAAAGTCTTTGAGGAGACGCAGCTCTTCAGCACTTTTCAGCGGACCATGGGTTCTGCGGTAGTTTACGATTTCCTTTGCCTGGTAAAAGTCCAGGTAAGGATGTTTGCGCAGTTCGGCTAAACTGAGCTGGTTGACATTCATTTTCCGGATATGTTTTGCATCAATATTCATATAGTGGAGGGCTGTCTCGGGCACGCCTTCCACTTCTTGTATCTGGCTCATGGAAACGAAACCGCCTAACCGCTCTCTGTAACGTATGATGCTTCTGGCATAGTAAGAGCCTATGCCGGGAATTTTCTGCAGTTCGGTTGTATCAGCAGAATTGATGTTGATATACTGACCTTCTTTCAGTTTCCGTGGATAACTGTATTGGGTAGTGTCTTTCTTCCTTTCTTCTCTGGTTCTTATAGCCGTCTCTTGATAGCCGTAGTTGTATCTTTCTCTTGGGTAAAAGTTGGCAGCCGGCTGGTAGTCTTTACCAATTCTGATAAAGGGCAGCAGTTTTTCGAATTGCTTCTTGGTTAGTCCGTAAACCCGTGCAAAGTCTCTAGGTGTCCTGAAGATACCTCCTTTATTTCGATATTTGATGATGTTTCTGGCTTGCCATGATTCCAGTCCCAGCCGTTGGAAATCAGATTGGCTTGCCGTATTGGGGTCAAAGGCGAATACTTCGCTCGACTGAAGTCCTTCGTCATAATAGCCTGGCTGTTGCCGCGTGGCATGTCTGATGATACTATCGTTATGGGCTTGTTGCTTTTCTGAGGGCATAGTTTCTTTAGAACCTACAATGAAAATCATTGTGGTACTGACAACGAGCAGGGTCAGGATTACGAGTAATGCTCGCCGTTCATGGTAATTGATATAAAAAAAATCCTTTAAAAACTTCATAGGCTTACGGATTTTAAGTCTATATGATTGTTTGGTCGGGATTACTGGACTCGAACCAGCGACCTCATCGTCCCGAACGACGTGCGCTACCAACTGCGCTAAATCCCGATATCTGCTGCAAAGGTACATTAAATAATGGACAACACCAACAAAAATAGACTTTTTTATCTTTTTTTGAAAGAAATTTCCCGAAAAATTTGCAGGAACCAGAAAAAAGTATTACCTTTGCACCCGCAAATGATAAATCGCGATTTGTGAAAGTTGGTGCCATAGCTCAGTTGGTAGAGCAAAGGACTGAAAATCCTTGTGTCCCCGGTTCGATTCCTGGTGGTACCACTTCTTTATGAGACTGAATCTTCGTAACAGGATTCAGTCTTTTTTTATGCCCTTTTTTATAATACTCCATTTTACACTTATGAAAACGTTTGCGTAAGAAAAATGCGCCAGGATGGTTTATAATAGATATTTTTTCACTACTTTTGCATTGTAAAATTCAAAAACAAACAAAAAATAAATCTAACAAACATTCATTAAAATGAAAAAAGCTTATTTATTATTGTTGGCTGGAATGTTGTCTACGGCAGTATTTGCCGGCAGCAAACAGACGGTTAAGATTGATGGTCAGCTCATAGAAAAGACTGTCTCAGAGATTACCTTCGATGGCGACAATGTTGTTCTTCAGTATGCAGATAATACATCTGATCAGGCAGACATGTCGCTCGTAACCCTTTCTTTCACTTATCAAACTACCGGCATCAGCCAGGTAGAAGATATAAAGAAAGCATTGCGAGGTAAGGTTTATAACCTTCAGGGCCAGTATGTAGGTTCTTCCCTCCAGGGTTTGTCTAAGGGTGTTTATATTATTAATGGTAAGAAAGTAATCATCAAGTAAAAAAGGAGGAACGCAAAATGAAGAAAATGGTATTTACTTTGGCACTCCTCCTGATGAGTTTGAGTGCAGCTTTGGCACAGACATGGACATTTGGTGCAATGAGCGAGGCTGACAATGCTTTATGTGCAGCTGATGCCAACTGGGTATTGGGAACTGATCGCTACGGCTATACCTTAGCTTTGGAGAATGAAGCTCTTGTAGCAAATGGCTCAGAATTGGCTTATGCTAAGGGCTTGAAGTTTACTGCTGGTGCTCCTGCTGATAAAACCGAAGGAAAAGCAAAAGTCCGCTTGAACTATGGCTCTTCTCGCTTGGAATTGAACGGTAATGGTGTTTCTTTGATTATTCCAAGTCTGAAGGCTGGTCAGAAAGTTACTGTTAGCTGCAAGACTGGTAGTACCTCTACTGCTCGTTGCTTGGATGCTACTAACCTGATTTCGGTTTCTGGTTCTTTTGGTACCCCAACAACTGATCAGGTTACCAACGTAGGAACTGTAACAGCTGATGGTGATGTCGTGTTGAAAACCAATGGTGGTGGTATGAATATCTATAGCATCAAGGTTGAGACTGTAGGTGGCGGATCTACCGTTACTCCTGGTTCTACCGACAAGATTACCAATGCCGTGGCTCGTAACAGCAAGGTGAACCAGATGTATGTTACCACCAAGTCGGGTGATGTGAAGTATTATAATACTGCAGACTTGACAAGTGTGAAGTTCGAAGGTGATAAGGCAATCATCGCACCTAAATCAGGTTCAGAGAATGATGAGTACAATGCTTCAGTTCAAGCCATCAGATTTGCTAAGAAGGCCGATCAGGGCGAAAGTGGTGATATTGACAATCCGGCAGGTGTGATTCAGATTACTGAGGCAAAGGGCTGGCAGGAGTCTGCCTATCTGAAGTGGGCTCCATTCGAGGGCGCTTCTTCTTATAATGTATATGTAGATGACAAGAAGATTGATGCTCAGCTGGTTCGTCAGTATAAATCTTACTATCGTGCTGATGTTCTCGGTTTGAAGGAAGGCACTTATTCTGTAAAGGTTGTTCCTGTAAATGCTGAAGGTAAAGAGATTGCTGGTGCCAATACAGCTTCTAACTTGGTAGTAAAGAGCTACAACCGTGAGGGCTTTGCTCATTTCAAGTATGCTGGTGTAGGTGCTTATAATAATGATGGTACTTTGAAGGCTGGTGCTAAGGTTCTCTATATTACAGCCAAGACAGCTAAGACCGTTTCTACAACAGTTAATACGGGTAAGCAAGAGACGATTACAGGTCTTCAGTCTATTATTGATGCATATTCAAAAGGTAAGGATAAAACCCCAATCGCCTTCCGTATCATCGGTAAGGTAAATCTTTCTGATTTGGATCACATTTCAAGTTCTGCTGAAGGATTGCAGATTAAGGGAGCTATGATGAATATGACATTCGAAGGTGTCGGTGATGATGCTACCGTATATGGCTTCGGCTTCTTGCTTAGAGAGGCTGAGAGTGTAGAGTTCCGTAACTTTGCTATCATGCGTTGCCTGGATGATGCTATGTCTCTTGATACTGATAACTCTCATGTATGGATTCACAACATGGATCTCTTCTATGGCAAGAAGGGTGGTGCTGCCGACCAGGCTAAGGGTGACGGTACTGTAGACATCAAGGGCGATTCTAAGTATGTTACTGTAGCTTACAACCGCTTCTGGGATAATGGTAAGGCTTCTATGTGTGGTATGAAGAGTGAAACTGGTGAAAACTGGATTACTTATCATCACAACTGGTTCGACCATTCAGACTCTCGTATGGCTCGCGTTCGTACCATGAGTGTTCACATGTACAACAACTACTATCTGCACAATGATGTTTATGGTATTGGTGCAACCAGTGGCTCAAGTATATTCATGGAGTCTAACTACTTTGATGCTGTTAAGCGTCCTATCATGAGCTCTTTGCAGGGTACTGATGCTATGGGTGATGGTACTTTCTCTGGTGAGAAAGGTGGTTTGATTAAGGCATACGGCAATGTATTTGCCAACAAGCCAGCAAACTTCAGCTATATCCCATACGCAGAAAACAATACAAGCTTTGATGCCTACGAGGTTTCTAATCCAAGTGAGCAGGTTCCTACAAGCGTAAAGACTTTGGTTGGTGGTACTTCTTACGACAACTTCGATACGAATCCAAGCCTCATGTATGCATACACAGCAGATAAGGCAGAAGATGTTCCTTCTATTGTAGAAGGTTTCTATGGTGCAGGTCGTTTGAATCATGGTGACATTGATTTCGTTATTCCTGATGAAACAGTCGTAACAAACGGTCACCAGCAGCCATGGCCTGCTTTGGCAAGTATTCTTGACGCTTATACTTCTGGTGTTGTTAAGGTGTTCGGTGAGAGCGATGCTTCTGGCGAAGGTGGTACAACAGAAGGTGGCAGTACTGTAACTCCTATCGAGGGTACTGTTTTGGTAACATTCACAGATTCTAAGCCTTCAAGTAGCATAGTAACAGTTTCAGGTAACTATGCTACAAATAAGGGAACTGCTACTATTGACGGCACTTCATATTCTACTTGTGTAAAGATGGAGTCTGCAACTAATATCTCAGTAACTGTTGATAAGAAAGTCACAATGACCCTTTATTTCAGTTCTGCAGATACCAAGACGAACGCCAAAATAGATGGAAAGAAGCCTGCTGAAGTAAATGCAGTTATTGATTCAACAGCTAAGACAATGACTGTAACATTGGATGCAGGTTCTCATACTATTACAAAGCAGGATACATGCAACCTCTTCGGTATTAAACTTGTACCTGTAAAAGAGTAAAGGTATAGAACTGATTTAAAGATTCCTGCCTCTTTAATGAAAAAACGGACAAAAGCTAGATAAAGATTTGCTTTTGTCCGTTTTTTCTTTATTTTTGTCTTAAATCTATCTGCTGTTTTCTTCTTTTTTTCCTACTTTTGCAACTGAAAACAATTTTAAACGTAAAACGCAACCTAAAAGTAAAACAATGAACGCAATCCAGAATTTAGCAAAGAGAAGTTTGCTTCTCGTGGCATTGTTCGTCATCGGATGTCTGCAACTCATGGCGCAGACAAGAACCATCAAAGGTGAGGTGACTGATGCGCAGAATGGTGAGGCTCTGATTGGCGCCACTGTCATGGTGGAAGGCGAAAAGGGCGGTACAGTTACTGATTTTGACGGTAACTTCAGTCTTCAGGTATCTTCTTCAGCCAAGAAGATCAAGGTATCTTATATCGGTTATATTGATAAGGTACTTTCTATCTCAGACAATATGAAGGTGAAACTCGAATCCGACAGCAAGGCGCTGGCTGATGTCGTGGTCATCGGATATGGTACGGCAAGAAAGAGTGACCTGACTGGTTCCGTAGCTACCGTGAAATCGAAGGACTTTAATAAAGGTCTCGTTTCTTCTCCAGAGCAGTTGATCAACGGTAAGGTTTCGGGTGTACAGATTATGTCCAACAGTGGTTCTGCCTCTGCCGGTAGTACCATCCGTGTGCGTGGTGGTGCATCTCTTAATGCCAGCAACGACCCTCTTATCGTGCTCGATGGTGTGCCATTGGAGCAGGGTGGTATCTCGGGTAACAGCAGCAACTTCCTCAGTATGATCAATCCTTCTGATATCGAGAGCATGACTGTATTGAAGGATGCTTCTTCTACAGCCATCTATGGTTCCCGTGCATCTAACGGTGTCATCATCATTACCACCAAGAAGGGACAGCAGGGTGCTGTAAAGGTGAACTTCAATACCACCAACAGTTTGCAGACCCGTGCGCAGATGGTAGATATGCTGAGTCGTGATGAATTTGTGAATGTCATCAACCAGTTTGGTGACGCTAATCAGAAATCATTGCTCGGTACTGCCAATACCGACTGGAACGATGAGGTTTACCGTACTGCCTTCGGTACAGATAATAACCTCAGCGTGAGCGGCAGCATCGACAAGTGGTTGCCATTCCGCGTGTCTGTAGGCTATTACAACCAGAGCGGTCTGGTTCGCAAAGATAATGTAGAGCGTTGGACAGGTAACGTGGTATTGACTCCTAGCTTCTTCCAGGATCACCTGAAGTTGACCATCAATGCCAAGGGAACGCTTAATAACAACTCATTCAATAATGGTGGCGCTGTATGGGCAGCTGCCACATTCAACCCAACCATCCCGGTTTATTCCGGCAACGACAAATATGGTGGCTATAATGAGGCACTCGATGCTGATGGCTATCCAGTGAATGCCGGTGTAAGAAACCCTCGCGGTCTGGTGGATCTGTATGATTCAAAGAGTAAGGTAAGCCGCTTCATCGGTTCAATGGATGTAGATTACAAGGTTCATTTCCTGCCAGACCTCAAGCTCCATGCTACCGTGGGTGCTGACTATGCCAAGGGCGACGGAACCGTTTATGTTCCTGCCTACGCAGCACAGAGCTACAACAAGGATGAGTCTTTGGGCGGTAGCGATTACAAGTATGGTCCTCAGAAGAACGAGAACCGCTTGCTTACCCTCTATGCCAACTATGCAAAGTATTTCGAAGATATCAAGAGTAATGTAGATCTGACAGCCGGTTACGACTACCAGTACTGGAAGAGTACTACACCTCTTTATTATACCAAAAGTGCGGCAGGCACAAACCTGTCAACCGTAAAGGCATCAGATTACCGTCATGTAATGTTGTCATATTACGGACGTATCAACTATTCATTCGATGGAAAGTATCTCCTGACGGCTACCGTTCGTCGAGACGCATCTTCCCGTTTCTCTAAGGATACCCGTTGGGGTACTTTCCCATCTGTTGCTTTGGGCTGGACTTTGACAGAAGAGCCTTGGTTGAAGAACCAGAAGGTACTTTCTAACTTGAAGCTCCGTGCCAGCTATGGTGTTACCGGTCAGCAGGAAGGTATTGGCAACTACAACTATCTGCCGGTTTATACCTACAGCGTGACAGGTGCCGAAGCATTCATCAACGGACAGTATATCAATACTTACCGTCCTGAGGCATACGTATCAGACTTGAAGTGGGAGACTACAACCTCCTGGAACTTCGGTCTTGATTTCGGATTTCTGGATGGCCGTATCGGTGGTGCCATCGATTTCTATACCCGTAAGACCAAGGACCTGCTGGCATCAGTACCAACAGCAGCAGGAACCAACTTCTCAAAGACTATCCTTACCAACGTAGGTAATGTGGACAGCAAGGGTATCGAGGTTTCTCTGAATGCAACCCCTATCCAGACCAAGGACTGGGAGTGGAATCTGAGCTACAACTTTACCTGGCAGAACATGAAAGTGAAGAACCTTTCATTGACAAAGGGTGGAAGCCAGACCAACGTGAAGGTAGGTCCATCTATCGATGCTTACCAGTTCCAGGTACTCTCAGAGGGATATGAACCATACATGTTCTATGTATATCATCAGCTCTACGACTCTAAGACAGGCAAGCCTATCGAGGGCGCTTATGCCGATCTCAACAATGATGGCGAAATCAATGAGTCAGATCTCTATCGCTATCACTCTCCAGCCCCTAAGTACATCATGGGCTTGAGCACATCTTTGAGATACAAGCAGCTGACACTCGGTATGAGTTTCCGTGCCAACATCGACAACTATGTATACAACGGCATGGGTATGAGTACAGGTGCTTTCGAGACAGTAAGTTACAACAACTCACAGCTCAACAACCTCAACACCAGTTTCCTGAAGACAGGTTTCAAGACCCGTCAGTATCTCTCAGATTACTATGTAGAGAATGCTTCCTTCCTGAAACTCGACAACCTGAGTTTGAGTTACAATGTAGGCAAGATCAACAAGTGGGCTTCGCTCACCGTATCTGCGATGGTACAGAATGTATTCACCATCACCGGTTACTCAGGTACAGATCCTGAGGTGCCAAACGGAATGGACAACTCATTCTATCCACGTCCTCGCACCTACTCAGTAAGCCTCGGACTTCAGTTCTAACAATCAAAACAGATAACAATGAAACTTAAGAATATATTATATAGTATGATGATGGGAACAGCGGTGCTGACAGGCACAACCAGCTGTGTTTCCGATCTCGACCAATATCCTCATACAGAGACAACCTCTAAGGATGTTTATACCTCGCTTGCCAATTATGAGGCTGTGCTGGGCAAGATTTACGCTGCCATGGTGACCAGTGGTCAGGGCAAGGGCGGCGATAATAAGGATATGGAATCCGTATTGAATAAAGGAGCAGGTTTCGACTACATGCGTATGTTTATCAATATGCAGGAGTGTGGTACCGATGAATTTGCCTCTACCTGGCTGACAGGTGAGCAGACTACGGGTCTTACTTATCTCTCCTGGGATGCCAACGATGCGTGGGTATCAGATATGTATTATCGTATCTACTACAACATCGCCCTTTGCAACGAGTTCCTCCGCAATGCCAATAGTGCCAATTTCTCGGGTGCTGATGCAGAGAAGATGAAGGAGTATAAGGCAGAAGTCCGTTTTATGCGTGCTCTGTTCTATTACCATGCCCTCGATTTCTATCGCAACATTCCGATGGTGACAGAGAACGACCCTGTGGGCAGCTACATTCCTCCTCGTTATACTCCTCAGCAGACATTCGATTATATCGAGAGCGAGTTGAAGGATTGCGTTGGTGATATGCTTCCTGCATCCACCTGTCCTTACGGTCAGGCTTCTCAGGGTGCTGCCTATACCTTGCTTGCCAAGCTTTATCTGAACAGCGAGGTTTATACCGGCGTTGCCAAATATGCCGAGTGCAAGGAGGCTTGCTGGAAGGTGATGAACATGGGATACTCCCTGGAAGATAATTACAGCAAACTCTTCAATGCTGATAACGACAAGCGTACCAACGAAATTATCTTCGCCTTGCCGGTAAGTGCTGAGCATACTGTAAGCTGGGGTTCTTCTACCTATCTGGTTTGTGGACAGGTAAGTATGTCGAATGCCAACCAGAATGTAGCCGATTATGGTGTAACTGCCGGCTGGAGTGAATTCCGTCTTCGTCCAGAGTTCGTGGATAAGTTTACCCAGACCGATATTGACGGCAGTGGCGACAAGCGTTGCAAGTTCTTTACCAATGGCCAGAGCAAGGATGTAACCAGCATGACCGATGAAACCGCCGGCTATCTTTCTGAGAAATGGAGTAACCTGAAGGATGATGGAACCACTGCATCCAATACAGGAGATGCAGGTGTGGATACCGATTTCCCTCTCTTCCGTTTGGCTGATGTCTATCTGATGTATGCCGAGTGCGTGGTTCGTCTGCATAATGACTGGGATAACTGGGCTGGTGGTAGTGATGCTGCAGATCCTGACGTGATTGCTTCCCGCAAGCAGGGTGCTATCTATTGGATTAACAAGGTACGTGAGCGCTCTCATGCTTCTGATGTATGGGCAAGCAACTTTGCTGATGACGATGCCTTCCTTCAGTTCATTCTCGATGAGCGTGCCCGTGAACTTTATCATGAAGGTTATCGCCGTACCGACCTGATTCGCTATGGTCAGTTTACTACTAATAAGTACATCTGGCAGTGGAAGGGTGGAACTCACGACGGACAGGCAGTGGATAGCAAGTACAACATCTATCCAATCCCTAACACCGAGCTTACCGCAAATCCAAATCTTCATAACGACAACTATTAATAGGATAAAAGAATGAAAAAGATATTTAGAAACCTGATGATGCTTCTCTGCGCACTCACCGCCCTGGTGAGTTGCGACGAGAGTGGCGACAAGATATATCTGGATGGCTTCAAGGCATCCGATCTGATGGCATCGGCATCCGATGTGAAGCTGTCTGTAGATAACAGTAAGGACGTTGTCCTCTCGTTGGCTTGGCAGAATCCTACCTTGCTTTCGAGCGATGAAACCAAGCCTGCGGGCAGTGGAGTACTGAAAACTTATCTGCAGGTATCAGCCTCAGAGAACTTTACTTCAGAAAAGGAATACACCGTAACCGACCTTTCCAAGGCTTTCACAGGTGCTGACCTCAATGCTGCAGCCAAGGATCTCGGCTTGTCTCCTGATGTGAGCTCACCTCTTTATTTCCGTATCAAGAGTCTGATGGGTAGTAATCTTGATGCCGCTTACAGCAATGTCTGCCAGGTAAAGATTACTCCATACCTCATTGATATGAGCTACATCAATATCCTGAATGAGAATAAGGATCAAGTTCTGACCAAACTCTATTCTCCTAATTCTGATGGAGTTTATTCTGGCTATATGAATGCCTCTTCTTGGTTCCATATCTGGGGTAAGGAAAATGATGGTACCATTTGGGGTAATGTAGGACAGGATGGTCATGTGTACGAAATGGATAATACTGAGTCTGCATGGAACATCTGGTTCCCAGGTCAGACAGGTATTTATTATACAGTTCTTGATACAAAAGCTAAGGAACTTAAGCCAACTTACATCAAGTCGATGCAGTTGAATGGTGAAGATATGACCTATGATGCTCCTAACTATGCTTGGACCAAGGTCATTACAACTACAGCCGATAATACTCCAGTCAGCATCGTAGCTACAGGCGCTGAGTACAGCAAGGCTACAGGTACAGAAGATGCTGCAGCCGTTGAGAAGACCTTGAACTATACTTTGGCTGATGGCAAGATGACAGATGCAGCAACAGCTGGTAGCGTGAATATTGCCAAGGCGGGTACTTATACCATAACCGTGAAAGTTGGTGAGCACAGCCAGTTGGAATACACCATCGTATCGGGCGATCAGACAACTCCTGAGCCAGAGGCTAGCAATACTCTCTGCATGTTCAGCAAGGATGCTAACACCCTTCTTGCCGTGATGAACAAGGTGAGCGATGGCGTTTATACCTGCAAGTACAAGCCAACAGCTTGGGAAGGATTTATGTTTATCTATGTAGGAGCCAACAAGGATGACAAGCAAACATGGTATGGTTGCGAGCCAAGTAATGATAAGATGTTTAATCTTTCTACGGCAGACGACAAGTGGAATCCTTGGTTCAAGGATGATGTAACTGGTGGTGAAGTTACCGTTACCGCCGACCTCAACACCATGACATGGAAATATGAATAATTAATAAGAAAAATAGCAATGAAGAATATATTTGGAAAAGCCATATTGCTGGCTACAGCACTCTTGTTTTCTATCACGGGCACGAGTTGCAGCAATGATGATAATACCACTCCCGAAAAGGAGAAGACATACGATATGAGCGGTTTTGCCAAGGGCGCCGATGTAAGTTGGCTCACCGAGATGGAGAAGGATGGTGTGAAATTCTATAATCAGAATGGCAAGGCAACAGAATGCATGAAGCTCCTTCGCGAAGAGGGAACCAATTCCATCCGTCTGCGTGTCTGGGTAAATCCGGAAGGTGGCTGGTGTGGCAAGGATGATGTCATCGCCAAGGCTTGGCGTGCTCAACAGCTCGGCTTCCGTCTGATGATTGACTTCCACTATTCTGATACCTGGGCTGACCCGGGCAACCAGAAAGTTCCTGCTGCATGGCAGGGCTATACTGCCGAGCAGATGAAGCAGGCTGTGGCTGATCATACTAAGGATGTATTGAAAGCCCTGAAGGATAAAGGTGTAACCAACGTAGAGTGGGTGCAGGTGGGCAATGAAACCCGCGACGGTATGCTCTGGAATAGCGATGAGGCTGTAACCGGTCAGGTATCTAAGAATGCAGCCAACTTTGCAGCTTATATCAACGCCGGTTATGATGCTGTAAAGGAAGTTTATCCTAATGCAAAAGTTATCGTGCATGTAGATAAAGGACAGGATCTCGGTGGACTGACCTGGCTCTACGATAAGCTGAAGGACAATGACGGAAAGTGGGATGTCATCGGACTGTCTCTTTATCCGGAAGATGATAACTGGCAGAGTTATGCAGAGAGTTGTCTCTCTAACATCCAGACTCTTTCTTCCAAGTATGGCAAGGACGTCATCATCTCAGAAATCGGTATGTGGTGGGGCTCTGACCAGGCTGCGCCAATGATGAAGAAGATAGTGGATGGCTGTAAGAAGATTTCTACCTGCGAGGGTATCTTCTATTGGGAACCGGAAGTTTACAACAACTGGAAACCAGCCAACTATACCACTCTGGGTTGGCCTGCATATACCAAGGGAGCGTTCGACAACAGCGGCAAACCAACTGCCGTATTCGATGCATATAAATAAGAATATTAAATAGCAATATGATCAAGAGAAACATTACTTTCATGACTCTTGCCCTGGCACTCACTACGCTGTGCCAGGCGCAGAGCAGAAAGGTTATCAACCTGCCTTCATGGGATTTCTCCCGTGATGGCAAGGCGTGGCAGCAGGTAGCTGTTCCGCACGATTGGGCTATCTCGGGACCTTTTGATAAGAAATGGGACCTGCAGATGGTGGCCATCGAGCAGAATGGCGAAACCGAAAAGACCGAGAAGTCGGGCCGTTCTGGTGCGCTGCCTTGGATAGGCGAGGGTATGTATAAGATGAACTGGACGGCTCCTAAGGGCTATAAGCGTGCCGTACTCGTCTTCGACGGTGCCATGAGCCAGCCTGTTGTCAGCGTCAATGGCAAGGAGGCAGGCAAGTGGGCTTACGGCTACAATGCCTTCCGCATCGACATCACACCTTTCATCCAGTTTGGTAAGAGTAATCTCATCGAGGTACATCTTAATAATGTAGAGGAGAGCAGCCGATGGTATCCGGGAGGCGGTCTTTACCGTCCGGTTTCCCTAGAACTCTATGGCAACGAAAACTTCTCTACCTGGGATACCTTCGTCCGTACCCTGAAGGCTGATAAGCAGGAAGCTGAAGTAGAAGTAAATGCGCTGCTGGAAGGAAAGACTGGTAAGTCGGGCAAGACCGTCATAGCCCTGTTGGATGAGGCTGGCAAGAAGGTTGCCGAGAAGATCGTCACAGGTGCCAATCCTGAAATCAAGACAACTCTGAAGGTAGTGAATCCTCAGCTCTGGTCTCCGGAATCTCCTTACATCTATCAGGTAAAACTTACCCGATATGAAGGAAAAAAGGTGGCTGATGTCCAAACCCTGAAGACCGGTATCCGCACCATTGCCGTATCCAAGGATTATGGCTTCCAGCTCAATGGCGTTACCCGCAAACTGAAGGGTGTCTGTCTGCACCACGACCTCGGTCCGTTGGGAGCAGCAGAGAACAAGGCTGCACTCATTCGTCAGATCAAGATGATGAAGCAGATGGGTTGCGATGCCATCCGTACTGCCCACAACATGCCTTCTACCATGCAGATGGAAATCTGCGATTCCCTCGGTATGATGGTGATGGCAGAGAGTTTCGATATGTGGATTTATCCTAAATGCAAGAACGGCTATGCCAAGTTCTTCAAGGAGTGGAGCGATAAGGATATCACCAATCTGGTAAAGCACCACCGCAACCATCCTAGCATCGTGATGTGGAGCATCGGCAACGAGATTCCTGAACAGTGGAGCCAGGAGGGTGTGCAGATAGCCAAGCGTCTGCAGGATCTCTGTCATCAGTACGACCCATCCCGCCCTGTAACCCAGGGTATGGATAAGGCAGAAGATGCCCTGAAGAGCGGCTTTGCCCAGACCATGGATGTTCCGGGCTTCAACTATCGCGTACATAAATATTATAAGAATATTGAGCAGTTGCCTCAGGGCTTCCTCCTGGGTTCAGAGACTGCCTCTACGGTCAGCTCCCGTGGCGTATACAAGTTCCCGGTAGTGGTAAGTGATAAGGCTACCTATCCTGATGGTCAGTGCTCAAGCTATGATACCGAGTACTGTTCCTGGAGCAATCTTCCTGATGATGACTGGAAGATGCAGGATGACTACAGTTGGGTAATCGGTGAGTTTGTATGGACCGGTTACGACTATCTGGGCGAGCCTACTCCTTACGATACCTACTGGCCAAGCCGCAGCAGCTACTTCGGCATCTGCGACCTTGCCGGACTTCCAAAGGACCGCTACTATATGTATCGTGCCCGCTGGAACGAGCAGCAGCATACCACCCATCTTCTTCCTCACTGGAACTGGAAGGGCAGGGAAGGACAGGTTACCC
>OHVI01000081.1_pt1 | contig 23846 bp, 20 predicted proteins | sample 1579501 | NCBI WGS metagenome assembly OHVI01 (sample SAMEA3882537, study PRJEB24775) | human gut metagenome | biome: human-associated habitat; feature: intestine environment; material: feces | place: Netherlands | collected 2009/2010
TCCCGCAACCGTTCCCATTTTTCGCAACCGTTCCCAAAACAATCTCCAGTTTTTTTTTGCTGCTTTCATAGATAATGTGTATCTTTACAGGCACATTTACCAAGATACGCAAGCTGCATGGCAAAATACGTCACCATCATGGATATAGCACGGGAGTTGGGTATCTCCAAGTCCACAGTCTCCCGAGCTCTTTCGGGAGATACAAGCAACGTGAAGGCAGAGACCCTGCAGAAGATCATGAAAACCGCTCATCGAATGGGGTATCATCGCAACGACCTGGCCGTGCACCTGCGGCAGCAGCGCACCCACAACATCGGCATCATCATTCCCGAAATCATCACCACCTTCTATATGACTTTCATCAACGAGGTGCAAGCCATCCTGCGCAAGCAAGGCTACAAGGTGATGATAGCCATATCCAGCGAGAATCCAAAACAGGAACGGGAAAACCTCCTGATGATGGAGCAACTGCGGGTGGATGGCATTCTGATGAGTGTCTGCGACAAGGATCAGAATGTGGACCTATATAATAAGGTGATAGAGAGAGGCATTCCCATCGTCTTTTTCGACAGAACCGTGGAGGGAGTGCAGGCGTCACAGGTACGCATGGACGATTACATCATGGCATTCTTCATGGTGGAGGCCTTGTTGCGCAAGGGCTACAAGCACATTCTTCACATTCCCGGCCCCGCCTATATCCGAAACAGTCGTGAACGCCAAAGGGGATATCGAGACGCGCTGGAAAAGTTTCATGTAGCATATCAAGCACTAGACATCCTGCAGCCAGCCTTGTCGGCCGAGGAAGGCAGCAGGGTGATGGAGCAGTACTTGGAAAAGAACATTCCTTTCGATGCGGTCTTTGGCTTTACGGAGACTGCCGTGCTGGGAGCCAAGAGCACGCTCCAAAAACACAAGATGCGCATTCCAGACGACGTAGCCCTCTGCTGTATGTCCGGTACCGCCCTGGCCACCTTGGTTCATCCCCAGTTGACGGCAGTAGAACAACCCATCGGAGAGATGGCAAGGGAAAGCTGCCGACTGCTGATGGAGCATCTCGCCGACAACAATAAAAAGACAGAGGAAATCGCATTGCGCGGCGAAACCGTGGTCAGAGAATCGACATAACGAAAGGGGTGGAGAAGACAATGACGAGAGAGCTTGATGGACGGAAAGGAGACACCTGGCTGCGGAGAGAAGTATCCACAGGATGCTTACTGCCTGATGGTCAAAGAAAAAGGAGTGACGGGCAAAGAGATGTGGTCAACTGGAAAGTGATGATAAATGGTTAGTGAATTGACGGAAAACGCGTTTTATAGCCATTACAACTCCTCCCCCGCCCTGTTTTTTTCCCTATTATATAACAGATTGTAAGGAAAAGCAAATGTAACCAAAGTTATCATTTGATATACACTTTGCCCCCCGAAACAGAAAAAAGCGGTGCATGATGAAACTTTTTCAGGTGAATATTTGCACGCTCCGAATATTAGTGCTACATTTGCAGACCGAATCAATGTACTAGACCTATAAAAATGGTGACAATCCGAAAGGAGGTTGCCATTGGACAAGGGATGAAACAATCGAATTTTTAAATCATAAAAACGACAACTGCATGAAAACTGCTTGGAGAGGTTTCAAAGGAAACAAGTGGAAGTCTGAGGTCAATCTTCGCGACTTCATCCAGAACAACTACACTCCCTATGAGGGTGACGAGAAGTTCCTCGTAGGCGCAACCGACGCTACCAACACGCTTTGGGGCGAGTTGCAGAAGCTGCAAAAGGAAGAGCGTGCCAAAGGTGGCGTGCTCGACATGGAGACCGAGGTGGTATCAAGCCTGACTGCCTACGGCCCGGGTTATATCTCTGAGAGCGCAAAGGACTTGGAGAAGGTGGTCGGCCTGCAAACTGACAAGCCTTTGAAGCGTGCCTTCATGCCCTACGGAGGTATCAAGATGGCTGAGCAGGCCTGCACGACCTATGGTTATCAGCCCTCTGAGAAACTGCATGAGATCTTCTCTAAATATTGCAAGACGCACAACGACGGTGTGTTCGACGCTTATACGCCGGAGATGAAGCTGGTGCGCCACAACCACATCCTCACGGGTCTGCCCGACACCTATGGCCGTGGCCGTATCGTAGGCGACTACCGCCGTGTGGCTCTCTATGGTATCGACTACCTGATCGAGCAGAAGCAGCACGATCTGGCTACCATGGGCGACCGCGAGATGATTGACGAGGTGATCCGCCTGCGCGAGGAGGTCTCTGAGCAGATCAAGGCGCTGAAGGGTCTGAAGGAGATGGCACAGCTCTATGGCTTCGACATCAGCAAGCCCGCACAGAACGCACGCGAGGCCGTGCAGTGGCTCTACTTCGGCTACCTTGGCGCAGTGAAGACGCAGAACGGTGCCGCCATGTCCGTGGGCCGTATCTCGACCTTCCTCGACATCTACTTCAAGCGCGACTTGGACGAGGGTGTGCTGACGGAGACCGACGTACAGGAGCTGGTAGACCACCTGACGATGAAGTTCCGCATGGTGAAGTTTGCCCGTATCCCGTCTTACAACCAGCTCTTCAGCGGCGACCCCGTATGGGCTCGAGGTGGGTGGTATGGGTATGGACGGTCGCTCCATGGTGACGATGACGGACTACCGTTTCCTCCACACCTTGATCAACATGGGTCCGTCTCCGGAGCCCAACCTCACGGTGCTCTACAGCCCACGCCTGCCCGAGGCCTTCAAGCGCTACGCTGCCTGGATCTCCGTCAAGACCAGCTCTATCCAGTATGAGAACGACGACGTGATGCGTCCTATCTGGGGCGACGACTATAGCATCTGCTGCTGCGTCTCCGCTACGCAGACGGGTAAGGAGTTGCAGTTCTTCGGTGCTCGTGCCAACCTCGCCAAGTGTCTCCTCTACGCTATCTCTGGTGGTGTGGACGAGAAGACGCGCGAGCAGTGTGGCCCCAACTACCGTCCGATCGACGGCGACGTGCTGACCTATGACGAGTTCATGCCCCGCTTCCTCGCCATGATGGAGTGGCTGGCAGGTGTCTATGTCAAGACGCTGAACCTCATCCACTACATGCACGATAAGTACTTCTATGAGGCTGAAGAGCTCTCCCTCATCGATACCAACGTGCGCCGCACCTTCGCCACGGGTATCGCCGGCTTCAGCCATGTGGTTGACTCTATCTCCGCCATCAAGTATGCTACGGTCAAGATCGAGCGCGACGAGAACGGATTCCCCATCGGCTACAAGGCCGAGGGCGACTTCCCCTGCTATGGCAACGACGACGAGCGTGCTGACGAGATTGCAGTCTGGTTGCTGAAGACCTTCATGAACATGATCCGCAAGCACCACACCTATCGCAACTCAGAGCCGACCTGCTCTATCCTGACGATCACCTCCAACGTGGTCTATGGCAAGGCTACGGGCATGATGCCGGACGGACGTCCTGCACAGGCTCCGCTGTCCCCGGGTGCCAACCCGAGCTACGGCGCAGAGAAGAACGGCCTGCTCGCTTCGCTCAACTCTGTGGCTAAGTTGCCGTACGAGTACGCTCTCGACGGTATCTCCAACACGCAGACCATCAACCCGGGTGCACTCGGCCACGACGACACAGAGCGTGCCAACACGCTGGTGAACGTCATGGACGGCTACTTCGGACAGGGTGCGCACCACTTGAACGTGAACGTCTTCGGTGTGGAGAAGCTCAAGGACGCCATGGAGCATCCGGAGAAGGAAGAGTACCAGAACTTCACCATCCGTGTAAGTGGTTACGCTGTTAAGTTCATCGACTTGACACGCGAGCAGCAGCTCGACGTAATCGCTCGTCAGGCTCACGAGAGACTCTAATCAATTAGAAGAATAAATATTGCCCGCTAGATTTTCTTTCCGAGGATATTTAGCGGGCATTTTTAGCTTATTTAACTGCAAAATAGAGTAAGATATTGATTATTTTACTAATTTTGCGGTATGAAATTGAATATAGACCAAAAAACAACTCTTTGGAGTGAAGGAGGAAAATTTTGCTTGGATTTAGCCAAACTGATATTTGGTGGTATCATCTTGGCAAGTATCATGAAAAAGGATATCGATACAGGGAAACTTTTAGTTTTTGGAGCTCTAATAACAATGTTTCTAGCTGTATGTGGATTCTTTTTAATATTAATGTCTAAAGATAAAAAAAAGAAAGGAAAATAAATATGGAACTATTAGTATTTATGGGTTTTTTTGCTTTGCTTGCTGGTGCTTTTACTCTATGGGCTTACAATGATTATCGTAAAATGCAGGCTTAAGTGGGCTTCTTGTTTTTAATTATTTCTAAAAAGATAAAATAATATGGGTGTATTTCTTTTTTTAGGTGTTATAGCCTTATTTATGAGTCTTTTTGCATTGTGGGGAGTATATGATCTTCGAAAGAATGCATAAAGGTTTTGTTCACAGCATAGAGAGCTTTGGTTCAGTAGATGGACCAGGCATCCGATTTTTGATTTTCTTGCAGGGGTGTCCGATGCGCTGTCAGTTCTGCCACAACCCGGATTCGTGGAAGACGGGAGTGGGAGAGGAATGGACTGCTGATGACCTTTTGGACAAGGCAGAGCGATTCAAGAGTTATTGGGGAGACAAGGGCGGTATTACCGTGAGCGGTGGAGAAGCCCTGATGCAGATAGACTTTCTCATCGAACTCTTCGAGAAAGCGCATCAGCGTGGCATCAATACTTGTCTTGATACCTCGGCGCAGCCATTTAAGAAAGAAGGAAAATTCTTTGAGAAATTTGAGCGTCTGATGGCCGTTACCGATACGGTTCTTCTGGATATCAAGCATATCAATGATGAAGAGCATCGCAAGTTGACGCTTCATAGCAATAAGAACATACTCGATTGTGCCCGCTATCTCAGTGAGATTCACAAGCCGGTATGGATACGTCACGTCCTTATTCCAGGTATTACCGACAAGGATGAATACCTGGAAGAATTGCGCGATTTCCTCTCTACGCTCAGCAATATCCAGCGCATAGATGTATTGCCTTATCATACGATGGGCATCTACAAATATGAGAAGCTGGGAATCCCTTATCCGCTAGATGGCATAGAACCTCCTGGCAGAGAACGTGTGGCTCATGCCGAATCTATATTGCAGAAAGCATTATAGACCCGGCAGAGCGTATTTCTTATGATATGCAGTAGGGGCAATTACATTCCGAAGATTGCCTGATTATCATTATTCTTATTATGCAATGCTACCATAGTTGGGCTTGCCTTGGGGGTAGGCTCAACTATGTTTTCTTTATGGGTTTCTACAGAGCTGACCAGCTGTGCCTTGATGATAGGCTTGCAGATATAGTCGTTCACCCCCATCTCATAGCAGTCGTCGATGTTGTCCTTGTTGTTGAGCAGGGAAACCACAATGATTGCCATCTCCGATTTGTCGTAAGAGGCTCTGACGTACTTGATGACATCCCAGCCGTTTACCTGGGGCATCATCAGGTCGAGCAGGATGATGTTGGGCTGGAAGCTATCTACCAGTTCGATAGCTTTAGCTCCACCATCCGCTTTCTGAATCTCAACGTCTAAGCCTTTCAGCATATCAGCAACTAATTCAATATTCTCGTGAATATCATCTACTACTAATACTTTACATTTACTATTCATTTCTCGCAATTCGTTGCGACAATCCTAAGCCTTTACCTTATGGATTCCGTAGATATCACACACGAAACCCTTATCGGTGAGAATCTTATTCATGTCTAGGTTATTAAATATCTTATGATTGGTACCGATGACTACGATTTCATACTTTTGATCGAGCACGGAAGGGTTGTCGGTAATCTTGATTTCATATTCTTCTTTTACTTCTTCTGCGTCCACCAGTGGGTCGTAGAGGGTGGTTCTGTATCCTGTACCCAGAAGATTGATATACAGGTCGGCTACTTTGGTGTTACGGATGTCATCACTGTCTGGCTTGAACGAGAAGCCCAGGATGAGAACGTTGGTCTCTGCCGGAACGAAGTTTCTTACCTCGCTGGCACTCTTGATCTTTCCTGCCATCCATATTGCCATCTGCTCATTCACCTCGCGAGCCGTAGAGAGGAGGGATGGAACCACATCCACCTCCTGTGCCTTGTTGATGAGATAGTAGGGATCCACAGCGATGCAGTGACCGCCCACCAGTCCTGGGGTAGCAGGCACGAAGTTCCATTTGGTACTTGCGGCAGCCGTAACGTCCTGGATGCTGATGCCCATCTTGTCGTATATCTTCTGCATTTCATTGAAGAAGGCTATCTGAACGTCGCGCTGGCAGTTTTCCATCAGCTTACTAGCCTCTGCCACCTTGATGCTCTTTGCCTTGAAGGTTCCGTGGGTCAGCACAGATGAGTAGAGCGAATCGATGATCTCGGCAGCTTCGGGGGTAGAACCGCTGGTTACCTTCACGATGTTCTCGATGGTGTGTACGGTATCGCCCGGATTGATGCGTTCTGGAGAGAAGCCTACATAGAAATCCTGGTTGAGCTTCAAGCCGGATGTTGCCTCCAGCAGTGGAGCGCATACTTCCTCGGTGAGCCCGGGATATACAGTCGATTCATATACCACGATATCGCCCTCTTTCAGGATGGCACCTACGGAGCGGGTGGCACATCTTACGCAGCTGATGTCTGGCTTGTTCGACTTGTTGACAGGTGTAGGTACCGCAATGATATACACATTGCACTTCCTGAGGTTTTCTATGTCGCTAGTCAGTTTCAGTCCCTGAGCCAAGGCTTTCGATAGCATTTTGTTCTGATTTATCTGCGTCTGGGCAAGTCTGTTTACCTTTTTCGCATTGTTATCATAACCCCATGTATCGTATTTCTTTGAGAATAAGCATGCTAGGGGGGTACCTACGTAGCCCAGTCCTATCACTCCAACCTTAAACTCGTAAGGTTTGTTTGTCATATATCTATATTGTTTTAATTATTATTATTACTACTATTTTCTGGTTTACTTTTTACCTTAGATTCCTTCCAGCTGTGCGTAGCGCGATGTCTTCTTCGGGTTCCACTCATCCTTGTAAGAGGTGCGGAAGAACAGTTCCTGAAGATGCGCCTCCAGTCGGGCAAAGCGCAGGAAGTAGCCTGTGTATGGCGACATAAGTGGCATAAACCGATAGAGGAACCAGGCGGTTTTCTTTCTTTCCGTTACCAGCAGCACCAGGATGAATGCCAGCTGCGACAGGCATACACGGATGAAGTAGCCCAAGAGCAGCACATCCACGATGTGGGTGTTGAAGGTGATGGCAAGCTGAATCATATATCCCAGCCACAGGAAGTTGAATACGCAGTCGAACACCACGCTTTCCATATTCGACAACCAGTTGAGGATGCTCCAGTTCTTGGAAGGCAGCAGGATGTCGAGGTGCTTGCGCAGGCGGAATCTCACGAGTGATCTCGACCATCTGATGCGCTGACGGTACAGTTTGTACCATTTGGTTGGCACATTGGTCATGCAGATGGCATCTTCGGCGAATTTCACCTTGTAGCCAGCCTTGCGGATCTTCTGCGTGATATCACCGTCGAGTCCCGGACCGATGTCCCAGAATCCCACTTCCTTCAGTGTCTTGCGCTCGAAAGCGCCGAAGGCACCCGAAATGATGTGGTAGATACCCAGGGCACTGGTTACGGTGCGGCCCACCTGTATTCGCTTCAGGTATTCTAATGCCTGAAGCGAAGAGCAGATCGTCTCCTTGTAGTTTCTCACCTCGATGCAACCTCCCACGGCTTTCACCTCACTGTCGAGGTAGAAGGGCAGGAGCACATTTTCCAGTGCGTCACGGTCGAGCGAAGAGTCGGCATCGAGGCTTACGATGTATTTTCCCCGTGCCATGTTCGCTCCGTAGTTGGTGGCAGCAGCCTTGCCGCCTCGGGTCTCCAATCTCAGATAGTGCGTGATGAGTCCCGCACGGTAGAGGTCGGTGCATATCAGTTTGGTGTCGTCGTTGCTACCGTCATCCACCACGATGATTTCGTAGTGCCGGTAAGTCTGTTCATTCAGCGACTTCACCATCTTATAGATATTCTTGCCTTCGTTCTTACCCGGCACCAGGATGCTGATGAGCGGGTTTTCTCTATAGAGATAGAAGCGGGCAAGCTCCTTTTCCTTGTTTCGTTTGTTTCGAGTCATCAGCCGGTTGAAGATCACCAGATATTCCAGCAGGTAGTATCTTGGAACCTCGATGAAGAAGAGGAACCAATAGGTGTTGGCAATGCTCGTAAACGAGAGTGTGGCAATCCAGTCCCAGAAGCGGTTGATCGTATCTGCTATACTAAACATATCTTCAGTTTCCTTTCTTCTCTTATCTCAGTATGGTGAGTGCCAGGATGACGATGAGGACGAGAATACCGGCGATGGCGACGAGTATTCCTACCAGATCCTTGTAGAGTTTCACTCTCTTCAGAGTCTTGTCGGTTTCGTCTTCTTTCGGAGCGATGTCGAGTCGTTCTTTCTGCTGCTTCACGGTTTCTTCGTCTGTTATCGGATTCTCCGAATATGTGCAGTAGTCATCTGGAGTCAGTTCTATGAAGCTCATCTTGTCGAAGAAGTCATCATATTGTCCGCTCATTCCCCTATGCTTGGTATTGAGTACACAGCAGATGATTTCGTCGGGTTCTATCATATTGGATACCTTTCTGATAGCCTTCGACATCTCCCTGCTCAGGTGCTGCTGTGCTTCCATCTCAGACTTCTCGTCAAATGCCGTATAGGTAACGTAGAAGATGTTGTTGTTGTACGATACCTTGTGACTGTTGAAGAGGCGGCAGAACTTTGCCTGTATGGCATCCTTGATCTTGATGGTCTCCTGTTTCGGGTTGAGAATCCAGATCTTGCCTACGATTACTGATATCTGATCATCGCGGTAGGTTTCCAGAAGCTGGCGGCGCAGACGATTCTGCAGCAGACTATACTCCATGTAGTTATCGTAAGTATTGGTCATGTTGCTGAAGAGCATTCCGCTCTGGGTCAGCGCACGGATACCTTCATCTGTAATCTCGTAATCCTCTACATCACGGGGAACCAGCGCATTGACCGGGAAGGTACTCTCGCAATAGCAGCAGGTTGACTTGGTGATAGGCGTGGTAAACGAGTTCTCGCAGTCGTTGCAGGAATAGATCACTGCTGGTCGGTCGTAGTCCACACCGATGTGTCTCAGTCTCTTGTGGCACTTCGGGCAGATGAGCATGCCTCCCACATTGTATGCACTTTCCGGTGCCACGTTGGCACAGGAAAAGTGGTGGATGATGTTCTGGATCTTCAGATTCGAACTTCCGCACTTCGGGCAGCACTCTGTGTATAGCAGGTGACTGTGGTTGCACTTCGGGCAGAGATGTTCCTTGATGAGGTATTTGTGCTTGCGCAGTGCGCCATATTCCTCCAGCGTATCTATGAAGGAGAACATCTCGGCAAGATGAAACAGGCTTATGCTGTGATAGTGCTCGAAGATAGGATTGATGTATCCCAATGACGATTTCTCCATGAGCTTGTGAGTCACGATTCTCTGGTCTCTGGAGAGCAGATACCTCATGATGTTGGAGAAGAGCTGGTTAGGCTGAGTTGGGCGTACCACCTCCTGCTTGATGCCATATTTCTCCTTGGCAGCCTTGATCTTGTCAATGATCTCATATACTTTCTCATTGCTCATATCGCTGACATAGGCATCGATGATGTAGTCAATGAACTGATCCTTGCCGGATAGCGCCATATTGGCGAATATCGGCTTGTAGCTGCATTTGTACGATAGGATAGGGCTGGCTCCAAACAGGATAGCATGGAACGCTCGCTCACTCTTCGTATTGATATATATGCAATCGAAGTAGTCGGACTGGATATCTGGTGTCGAGTCGATTTCGACATAGCCGTCGATGGTGAGCACCATGTCTCCACGTTTGTTTCTTTTAAGTCCAATCATTTCTTCTGGTTCTTTACTTTGGTTTGTCGGTCGAAATCAGTTTCGAACTTCTTACGAAATTTTGATTCTTGTCCACTGGGATGGTGTACATCGGCAGTGGTTTTGGATCGAGCATAGCGCTGATCTTGTTGATTCTCACTCTCACTGGCAGCTTGTTGCTCATCACCCATGCCGGAACTCTCTGGTTAGGGTTCAGGGTGAAGGCGGCAACCACTGCATTGGCATCATGCGAAAAGTTACTCTGCAGATGCTTCGGAATTTCCTCTACTCTCAGACCCACCATCTGTAACTTGGCTTTCAGTTCCAGATTATTGTTGATGATGACGTCTGCATCGTCAGGACTCTCCATATACTTCACCTTGTCGTTGGGCACGTAGATGATTACTCCCAGATGGCATGCAGCGTAGTCGGTATGCTGGATGGTCATGACTTCCCCGCTCTTGAATACCAGTGTCTTGTCGCTTACATTGATCTTCGTGATGTAGGCATCGGCTGGAGCGCAGCAGTAGTGTATCAGTCCCTGGTTGTAGATGCTCTTGTTGCCGGAGTAGGGCATGGCGGCATTGTCGGTGCCGGCACCTCTTCTCGACATGAAGTTATAGGTGGTGTTCTTTGCCTTGGCGTAGATTTCCACCTTGTTCGCCTGCTTTCTGAGTTCTTCTTCCACTTCGGCAATCTCTGCATCCAGGGCATTGCGCTTGGTGTTGTCGGTGAGTCCGTAGTAGATATCCGAGCTCTCTGAAGCCTTCTGCTTTTTCAGTTCAGCCAGTCGTGTACGGAGCACCGGGATTTCTTCCCTTGCCAGCTGTGCCTGCACCTCCATGTCGTGCGTTTCCTTTACAGCCGTAGGCAGGATGTTGGGGTCATACTGGTTCACGATGTTTCCCAGCAGCACGTAGGAGTAGAGGGTATCACCCTTGTGTACCACTTCTCCCACCTCCTTGTTTACCTTGAGGATGTAGATGTCGTCAACTGCCGAGATGGGATTTTCATCAATGGTGATGTATCCGTCGTAGATGACCCATATCATTCTTGTGACGATATAGTATGCCGCCAGTACGATGACGAGCAGGAAGATCAGTGCGAAGATAATCTGCTGTCTTGCCAGTCGGTGGCTCTGCGACTTGAGCATGTCAGACATTGCCTGTTCCTGCGGTGTGCTATTAAATTGAAACTCATTCATAGTTCTATTTCCCTGAAGATAGTATTGTTGTCGTAGATGCTGACTGCCTTCTCGATATTGATGATGGCAAGTCCGCGGTTTAACATCAGCTTATACATTCTCTCCATGCTTTCGAGGAATCCCGTATATTCGTCCATTCGCATCAGGTAGTTGTACCCCTGCTTCTGGTTCTTGTAGGCAAATCTTCTCATATCGATGTATTTGCCGGTCTGTTCTATATGGAACGCCTCTGTGGCGATGGCGTGGTTCAAATTCTCTATTCTCTTCAGCAGGATGCCTACCGACTGCTTGATTTCCTTGACGTCGGTGCTTCTGCTGCTTCTGATGATTTCCTTTTCTGTTTCGAGAGCCTTGCGCTTGCGTGGATTCTCGTTGTAAATCGGGATGGTGAACCGCACTCCGATATCACCGTTGTTGCTTATCTTGTTGTTGCTTTGCCAGTAGGATGACCATCTGGCGAAAGGCGTGATTCTTGTCGTCGATAAGTAATTAGCCAACTTGCTGTCGTTGTCGGCAATCTGTTCTTTTACCATCACGATTCTTGCGTCGATGCTTTCCTCGTCGATGTGGTGCCAGAGAGCTGTTGTATCTACCAGAATCCGGGTTGGCTTCATGCGGTAGATGGGCTTGTTGGAGATGTCGCGGTTGGAGCAGAGGATGGAGATATCGTATTCTGCTGCCAGTTTCTCGTTCATCACCTTCAGCATCTTGTCGTTGCTGATTCGGTCTTTCTCCAGCATGTATTGGTATGCCTCGTTCATGATATCGAGGTTGTCCAGTCGGTGGGCGATGATGGTACCGATGTAGAAGTTATATTGTTCGGTCAGCTCTTCAGCTGCCTTTTCATAGATGTCTGCTGTCATTCTCTTCTTGCTTTGCAGCCTGGAGAGTTCGTTAGCCAAAGCTACTTTGGCTTTCTTTTCTTTGCCCTGGTAGAACTTGCTGTTGATGATGTTCCATCCCAGTTCTGCCTGGATCTTTGCCTTGTATTGGGATACCTGTTCGGCGTCGTCGTTGTCGGCATCGAAGTAGGCATCGGGTCTGGCATACACCTGTCCGGTTACTTCCAGTCCGTTGTGTTTTGCTATTGCCAGTTGCTCGTGGGCAGTCTTAGACCAGTAGAGCGAGTCTGTGTTTCTGATGTCAGCTGTGTGCTGACTGTTGAGTCCCAGGTTGATGACCGGGGATTTTACCCAGATAGGGTGGTTGAGTAGGGTATCGAGTTGTGCGAAGCGATTCTTGAAGTGCTTGAGTACATTTTCATTTTTCAGATTTTCATAAACGAGCATCTTCGGGCTGAATGCTTTCTTCTTTGCCTGTTGCTTTAGATTTTGAGCCATAACACCCCCTCCTCCAATATTTATCAGAAGAACTGTAGTTGTGTATAGTATCAATTTTCGCTTCATCTTTCTCTTATTTTAAACACTATGAATGCAGCTGCAAGCTGTTGCAGCTGCATTCAACCAGTGTCTTTTGATTATATTGCTCAATGATAATTATTATCTATTTCTTATGAATTGAACATTTATCAGATTCCTTATTTAGTAAGAAACCTCAGGATCGGCATTATTGAGCTGGAATACCTGCAGTCTGCTCTGTCCGTAGGCTACGTAGATATAGCCATTATATTCTATAACATAGTTGGCAGAGTGGGCAAGGTTGCGGTGTGCAACCACCTTGTGAGTTTCCTTGTCGAGAACTACAAGTCCGAAGCCGCCGTATGCGATATATACATACTTCTTTCCTACGTAGCAGCCATTGGCATGACCTTTATACTTTCCGGCATTTTCGCCTTCCGTGATAGTAGGGCTAGGCATCTGGTAGTGCCAGAGTTCATTGCCTTCCATATCGTAAACATACATACCGGCTGCACCGCGGCAGACGTAAATCTTGTTATCATCCACACGAACCACGTTCTTACCGTTGTTTGGTTCAATGGTGCTGATAGCGAAGCTCTTGATCGGGTTGCTGAGGTCTTCTGCCTTCTGGTCGAAGATTTCCACGGTAGCAGGGATAGCCTCTGTCTCGTTGGTAGCTGCTCTGTCCAGATAAACTGTAACGATCTTACCATTACCGATAGCTACGTGTTTTACCTTTCCTGGCTTGTTGATCTTGTCAAGCTCATTATAGGTATCTGCATTGTAAACCAGATAGCCCTTGGTGGTTGCAACGATCAGATGGTTGGTTTCGTCGTTATAGACCACGCAGTTCTCATCATAACCCTTTTTCGCAAATTCTGCTGTTGCAGGATTCATCTGGATGAACTGCAATGGCTTCTCGTAGATCACGGTGTCCTTGCCATTGATGGTTGTTGTGATAGACATTGATTGGTCTGCCAGCAGATGGTTTTTGTCCTGGATAGGGATGTATGCGAGCATAGCACCCTTCTTGTTGGAACTTCCTGGTAAGTAAACCATGCGCTTGCCAGACTTGAGCTTGACTGCCAGCAGATGGTTGAAGTCGAGATCTTTCTGGTCATCGCAGAGATACTGCTCCAGTGTTACCTTGTTGTTTTCTACAGGACTGAATACCTCAATACAGCCACCGTGTTTCTTGTCACGGGTATGGTAAGACATATATAATCTGCCATTGTGTTCCTGTACGCAAGTCGCAGAGATGTCATGGTCGTGATTATAGTCGATACTTGAAATCAAGTCGAGTGTAGGCTCCTTTGTAGGCTCTTGGTCTGCATTGTAACCATTAGGATTGCACTCAGTCTTCTTGATGACATAGTTCTTGGCTTCCGAATCATCCTTGAAGAGGATATTGGCATTATTGTTCCATACAATAGTTGTATTGTCATCTGTAATCGGAGTGGTAGCCCCTTCACTTCCATAGATTACATTTGTATCTAAAATGATATGAGCGTTATCTCCTGATGTGGAGAAAACAGAGCAATCTACCGTCTTGGCTCCACCTGGATTCCAATCACCCTCTTTTCCTGGCGCATTGTAGTAGAAGGCATTTGCCTTGATCACAGCTACACCGTCCTTGTCCGGTAAGTCTGCATAACCTTGTTTTTGGTTCAGATTCACGTATTTGCCTTCGATGTCAACCATACTCTGGTCTTGCAGGTGAAGGATTGCACCAGAATCTTGCTTGTAGTACTTTGCCTTCAGATACAAGACGTAGAGATTTGTGCCATTGGTGGCGTTAACATCTCCTTCTACCTTGAGGGCACAACCGCTATGGAGCACAGTTGTATTTTGAATCTTCAGGCTGGTGGTTGTCATGACGTTGTTTACACTGGCCTCTGACTGGTTTGACATTTCGAACTTTCCTGTCAAAGTAGCATTGTCTGTTACATACAGTTGGGCATCTCCGCTCATGGTAACATTATCAGCAATGAGGGAGTTTTTGACAAACAACAAAGAGGTTTTTCCGCCTTGTATGTTCAAATCGTGTCCTTTTACGTTTAAATCCCCGGCATTCTGATAGAATGTATTCTTGATGAGATATTCTTTCTGGTTTGCTGGAAATTCGACTTTGCCCCAGTTGGATACCTTAGTGTCTAAAAATACTTCATTGCTATTTCTCGCAATCAGTTTACCTCCGCTCAATACATTGATTGAGGCTCCTGAGCCGTAGGCAGTGCTATATTCCAATGTACCTTTTACATAGATGGTCATTCCTTCTATGTTGTAACCGTCTGCTTTGAGGGTTTCACCAGCTGGTACAACATAGGTTTTTCCTGAATGACTGTTCCATTTTTCTTTTTCAATGGATGAAAGATTTGGAGTTCCTGCTGGAACTGCTGGCTCTGCTGCTTCTGCTCTGGTTGCCAGAGCTCTAGTTTTTGTAGTTGTGGTAGCGTATGCACCTTTATAGTTCCGTACTCTGGATGCCAGCTGGTTTGCATACTCTGCGGTTACGTTGGAGCCAACGATAGTAGCAGCTTTACCGATAGGGTCTATGACAGAATCGTTGCCGGAATCGCTACAAGATGCCAAAAGCATTGCTGCAAATGAGAACGTCGCAAGTTTAATATTTATAGCTTTCATATTCATTTACTTAACATTTATCGTTAACATTCTTGTTGAACGTATTTCTTGTTTCAGCTAGTCAACTTAGCTCTAATAAGGTGAATGTTCCCTCCCACTCGCAAGGAGTGGGAGAGAACAAGGATTATTTCTTTTATTCGTATTACTTCTTGGTATCTGTAAGCTTGAATACCTGTACACGGCTCTGACCGTATGCAACGAAGATGTTGTTGTTGTCATCTACTGTTACGAAGTTGGCAGACTTGCCGTTGTATGCCTTACGGTGGCAAACTTCTTTGCCATTCTTGTCGAGAACAACCAGACCGTATGAACCGCAAGCTACAAATACGTTGTTTGCTGTAACGTAAACTCCATTAGCGCAACCCTTCACGTATTCCTTTCCTGCTTCCAAGTTCTCTGCTTTATTAGATGCCTTGAATGTTGGGCAATCGAAGAACTGGCTAACAGTACCATCGGCAGTAATTTTTGAGATACCATTCTCGCCCTTGCAGACGTAAATCTCACCTTTGGCTTCATCTACTGCAATCACCGCCTTGTTGCCCTTAGGAGAGATTGCACCGACATTATATGTTGCTGCAACGTCCTGCATTTCATTGTCGTTATATGCAGTCAGTGTGCCATCAACTGTCAATGCGTAGAGCTTGCCGTTTGCTGCAACAAGATACTTGCCCTCTGTGCTACCCTCGTTCCACTTGTTCATCTTTGCATTGAAGATAGTGAAGCCCTTGGTGGTTGCTACGATGTGGTTGCTCTTGAAGTTAGCTACACAGTTGGCATCCATGCCTTTGGTCTTTCTGTCGATAGCAGAAATCTTAATCTGGTTAGCGAATGTACCATCGCTGTTCAGTGAAATCTGTCCCATAAAAGGACCTACACCTGTTACTTCATCAGCATGGTTAGCGTTTCCACTCTGGCTACCAGCTACCCAGAGAGTGCCGCCATCTACGAGGATGTGGTTGTAGTCATTGGTAGCATTGGCTGATTGTACAGTCTGATTGATAGCCAAGGTGTTGCTTGCCAAACTGATAGCCTCGATAGCACCATTAGAAGCCTTACCGTTTGTATGGTAAGCTACATAGAACTTGCCGTTTTCTCCTGGCTGGATGCAGGTAGCAGACATACCATTGTTTGGAGTCTTGTCTTCTGCAACCAAGTCAAGCTTTGGAGCTGCGATGATTTTAGCTGGATCACCAGCCCACTCATAGCCATAAGCCTTGTAGTCTGCGCCATCTGCTTTCTCCTTGACACCCTTACCATCAGTTGCCTTATCGTAGTCGAGATAAGAAGCGGCAATGTCGAGATCCTCGAAAGTATTCTCCTTGGTTGTGCCAGTATAGCTCTCTGTGAACTGGAGAAGGAAGGTTGCGTTGTTTCCAGATGTTGCCAAAGCCTTAATCTGGTTGTCACCAGTGTTGGTGAATTTCTTAGCCTTGATAACAGCGATGGCGTTGTCATCGTTCAAGGTAATCTGACCAGCACTTGCGTTATCAGTTACGATATTGTTGGTACAGATATCGCTCTGGTTATTGATGTTGATCTTGCAGTCACCTTTCAGATTGAGAGTAGCATCACCCTTGTCGTTGGTAACGTTGATGTAGTCTGCTGTGATGCTTGAACCAGCCTCTGCGTTGAATACCTTTGAAGCCTTGATGGCAGAATTCTCGCTGGCAATCATCTCACCCTTTACTTTCAAAGTCGCTGTTCTCAAGAAGCCACCGAACTGTAAAGCACCATTTACGTTAACAGTTGTAGCGTTCATGATGTGCTTGGTAGCGTTTACTGTAGCGCCTTCCTCGATGTTCAGCTCAACGGCGCGGATAGAACCACCGATGTAAGCCTCAGAACCCTTCTTGAATGTAATGTTGTGCTTAGGAGTGATGATGGCCTTCTTGTTGTTCTTGTCGTAATCGTTGATAGAACCGATACCACCTGATTCCTTTGTGTATTTAGCGTACAGCTTACCAGCTACGTTAATATCATTTTCTGCAATGATAGAACCGCCATCGTTGATGATGGTTGTATTAGCTGGAATCTCCAAGGCACCTTTGCCCTTGTACTCCAATGTAGCACCGCCGTCAACGTAAATGGTGCAGCCTTCAAGTGAACTGGTGAAGATCAACTTTGAATTACCCTTAACGAAGATAGTAGCACCTGCAATCTTGTTTTTACTCATGTCGAGAGTAGTCTTGCTGGTAACCAAATAGGTCTTGCCGGCAACCATGTCTTCTGGAGAAGACCATGTTCTTGCGTTCGCTGGAACAGCTGGGATAACAACTTTGTCAGCAGAAGCAAATGCTCTTGTCTGAGTTGCTCTTGAGAAGAAGAACTTTCTGGCATTAGCTGTTGTGTTCTTGTAGTTTGAAACGCGAGCAGCGAGTTCTGCTGCTGAGCTGCTTGTAAGATTTGCAGTGATAGTCTCTGCAAGTTCCACGTTAGGGGTTGGACCAGTAGGATCGCTATTGCTGTCGCTACATGATGCGAAAAAGAATGCCGCCAAACCGATGGCAGCAATCTTGGAATTGATTACCTTCATATCTATTAATAGTTTTAATTTTATTTTAGACGTTAATATCTTTACTTCTTACTTCATTATTACTTTTACTTTTACTTATTTTTAAGTTTAATTCGAAAAATCGCTTTTTAAGTTCAGTTCGAATGCTTATTTTTAAGTTCAGTTCGAATAATAAATGTTTTTTTAGCAGGTGGTTAGGGCAACTGCAAAGTGCGAATGCTATGCCATTACTCTTCTATCTGCAAATTCACGGTGCAAATATACTGTAATTATTGCAAATAGAGTAGATTCGTGGGTTAAATATCCTTAAAACGGAAAATCTTTTGTATTGAGTGCTATGGAGTTACCTTTTGTTAGCGATAAAGAAGTTGTGAAAAAGCCTAAAATCCAGGTACGTTTCTTATGGTATTATATATGTTTCAAAAGTATGCGACGTTGGCTTATGATATATATGATGATTGCTTATGTCATATATGGCGTTGTCTTGTGTCATACATGACGTTTGTTCGTGTCATATATGACGTTTGCTTGTGTCATACATGGTGTTTGCTTGTGTCATATATGACGTTAACTTATGCCTTACTTGACGATGAATTCAACCGTACGGTTAGTGCTGTTTTCGGCACCTCTTTCTCGTTTCCTCCTTTCTAGTCTATTCTTCTTTGTTGGCAATGCCTATAGCCCATTCCGGAATTTCCTTCACGTATTCCTTGAATATTTTACCTTCTGTCATTCTGAAAAGAAGTTGAGCTTCTACACCGTCAATTGAGTTGTCATATACGTATGTGCGGTCGGCGTATTGGGATGCTATTTCGCAATTGATGATGGATTTGGCATATCTTGAAATAATCTTTGTAATCGGTACATCGTGTCCACCTTTCATTACTCTAGTAGCAATTCTTGAAGCATTTATTGTTGGCGAGGAAGTTCCTACAAAAAAGAGACGAATAAAAAATCCTGCTTCTTTAGCTCTTTTGATAAAGTCAATTTTCTCGGCAGTGGACATTACTGTTTCGAAAATCATACTATGTTTATTGTTGAGGCATTCTTCTCTTTGAGCCTGGCAGTATTGGGCTGCTTTTAATACTGCATCTTGATTGTTCCAATCGCCAAACATATTTTGTGCAATATTGTCTGGGTTGATATAAATAGAATCTTCTAGCCATTCGTGGTGTAATACACGACTGGTTATTGTTGTCTTCCCAGAGCCATTAGGTCCTGCAATGACAATTAAAACGGGTTTGTGTATTTTTGCCTCCATTAATTCAAATTGAATTTTTGTCGTTGTTCTTTAGCCTGTTTTTGCATATTGGCAAAATAACTTCTGTAAGCTTCTTCGTTTTCTCTGTTGTATATTTCGGCAGCCTCATGCATAATCTGAGCCAGCATTTCATCTGTTGGCTCTTCCATGCTTGTCAGCCGATAGCTATTTAATTCTTTTTCTGAAATCATAATTCTAATATTTTAAAATATGGCGCAAATATACGATTATTTTCTGAAACGTGCAAGAAAATCCTGTTTTTTTTAGTAAAACTTGCATAATGAGGCATAAATGACGTTTCAAAAGAGCCTTACTTGCTGTCCAAAAGAGCCTTACGTAACGTTCAATTAAGCCTAACGTAAACCTTAATTGAGGCTTAGTTGGATGGTAAGTAAGGCTCTATTGTAAGACAATTGAGGCTCTATAGCAAGGCATTTGTGGCTCTTTTTGCAATCTTTTTGAACTTTTTTGCAACCTTTCGGGTTTCTTTTGCGTCTAAGCATCAGAATATAGAAAATTTAAAATCGAAAGAGTATGAAAACAATGAGTATTTGGGTTGCTTCGGCAACTTTGTTTCTTGCCTCTATGGGCATCTGTTCCTGCAGTATGGGTTCTACTACCTCTTCTGAAATGAGAGGAAGCCTGGAGTTTACGCAGGATGATTTGAGAGAGAAGCCTTTCAAGGCTATCGACGTGGATATGGTTGCCAGTGTCTATTATACACAGAACGACGGCGATGAATGCAGCGTTCGACTGGATTACTCTGCCATCAAGGATGCTGAGTTCGTTCAGAAACTCAAGGAGAAAATCAAGGTGGTGTATCGAGACGGCGAAGTGAAGATCGGTCTGACGGGAAGACTCAAGGTGCCTGCCAGCTGTAATTCTGAAAAAAACAGATTGAAGATTTATATCACCAGTCCCGACTTGGTGAAGATTACTCAGGAAGGGGTAGGGGCTTTCTATGCTAAGTCTATCAACAGTGACCGCCTGGAAATCGATAACGAAGGCGTAGGCTCTGTCAGCATCAAGCAGATTCTTGCCAACAGACTGGATGTTACCAACGAGGGTGTAGGCTCCGTCAGCATCGATCATGCCAAGGGCGACGTGATGAAGATTGATAACGAAGGTGTAGGCTCCGTAAAGGTTGGCAATGTGGCGATGAGCGACCTGAAGGTGGATAACGAGGGTGTAGGCTCCGTTACGCTCGATTTCTTCAAGGGCGGAAACCTGAAGATCAACAATGATGGCGTGGGTAAGGTAAGCGCCAAGGTTGACTGTCAGGTTCTGAATGTTGATCTGGATGGTGTTGGCGGTGTGCATCTGAGCGGTGTCACCGGCAAATACACCCGTCATAAGGATGGCGTTGGAAGCATCTCTGACGGAGGCCTGAAGGTCGGTAGATAATCGGGAGAATTTTTTAGAAAATGCAACCTTTGCACCCCATTACATACTTGTTATATTTTTCTTTTATATATTTTCTTTTTAATTAATATATATAATTAAAATAATGGGGTGCAAAGGTTGCATGAATTTGGGCAAGAGACGCTCTTTTTCAGAATCTCTTGCCTATATTTTCGGAGCTTTAGAAGTCCCACTTCACACCCAGGCAAGGGCGAACCTTTGCTCCATCGGTGCTGCCGAAGTTATTGGTAATTTCTACCTCACCACCCAGGCTCAGGTTCTCGCAGCCGAAGTGCTGACCTACCTTGTACCAGAGCTGTGGCTCGGTGATGAATACTGTATGGCGGGTCTTAGCCTTGCCGTCGCCATCTACGGTTCCGTGGGTTTCCCACCAGAAATCAGCGAAGCCGTCAAACTTCAGTCCCTTTACGCCGAAAAGGTCGTTGCAGGTCCATACGGCTGTCAACTGCATCGGAACATTCTGGTCGGTCTTGCGGATGGTCTTATAGAGAACGTCCAGATTCAGGGTGTTCTTGTAGGTAGCATCGTGAATCAGATACTCCACACCGAAGAGCCAGGCATTGTTGATAGGGTAGTTCTTGGTGATACCGCCATTGTACTCAACGTGCAGGCTCCAGTTCTTCATGCTGCTGTTCTGCCAGAAGTTCAAGGCACGTGAAATCTCGGTATAGGTGCCGCCCTGTGCTACGTTTGGACTGTTAGGATCCATCTTGTCGTAGTTGAAGTCGTGGTCAACGAAGAAGTAGGTGCTTCCCCATTTGTCCTGCTTGAACATCTCCAAGGTCAGGGTTACATACTTACGGTCGTTACCGAAATCATAAAGAATCTGTGCGTTGGTCTGTGCAAGAGTCTTGCTTGCTGGAAGCAATGCCAATGCCATCAGCAGGAGGCTTTTTAATTTTCTCATAACAATGTTTTCTTGTTTTTGATGATGAAGTTTAAAATATGATTTGAAACTAGAAATAAAATATGATACGGAATTAAAAAAGACTGCGAACTTGATACCCGCAGTCTTTTTTTGTATATATAAAATCGAATTGAATTTTCCTTTGCTTAGATATCAATCCAATCTTTTTCCTTTGCTTAGTAAGCGAAGAGAGGATAATCCTTCATGGTCTCGTTTACCTTCTCGCGAACGCGGGCGATGACCTTCTCATCCTCTGGTGAATTCAATACTTCCTCGATGAGCTCTGCGATGAGATGCATCATATCCTCCTTGGCGCCACGGGTTGTCATGGCAGCTGTGCCCAGGCGGATACCTGAAGTCTGGAAGGCAGAACGTGAATCGAATGGAACCATGTTCTTGTTGACGGTGATATCTGCTGCAACAAGCGCATTCTCAGCTACTTTACCTGTGAGGTCTGGATATTTGCTTCGGAGGTCAACGAGCATGGAGTGGTTGTCTGTACCACCGCTTACGATGCTGAAGCCACGACCCATCAGATCGTCAGCGAGAACAGCTGCGTTCTTCTTCACCTGCATGGCATAATCCTTCCAGGATGGCTGCAGGTTCTCATTGAAGGCAACAGCCTTGGCAGCGATGACGTGCTCCAGCGGACCGCCCTGCTGACCAGGGAATACGGCAGAATTCAAGAGCATACTCATCTTCTTCACCTCACCCTTCTTGGTAGTCAATCCCCATGGGTTGTCAAAATCCTTACCCATCAGAATGATACCGCCACGAGGACCACGGAGAGTCTTGTGAGTAGTAGAAGTAACGATGTGAGCATACTTCAATGGGTTGTCGAGCAGACCGGCTGCAATCAGACCTGCAGGGTGAGCCATATCAATCATCAGGAGGGCACCCACCTCATCTGCAATCTTGCGCATGCGGGCATAGTCCCACTCACGGCTGTAGGCACTACCACCACCGATAATCAGCTTAGGCTTGTGCTCCAGAGCCAGCTTCTCCATCTCGTCGTAGTCCACGCGGCCCGTCTCGCGGCAGAGGTGATAGCCGATGTGGTTGTAGAGGATACCCGACGTATTGACAGCGCTACCGTGAGAGAGGTGGCCGCCCTGGTCGAGGTCCAAGCCCATGAAGGTGTCGCCCGGCTTCAGGATGGCGAGCAGTACAGCCTGGTTGGCCTGTGCACCAGAGTGGGGCTGCACGTTGACAAACTCAGCGCCGAAGAGCTGCTTCACGCGGTCGATGGCGAGGTTCTCCACCTTGTCCACCACCTGGCAACCGCCGTAGTAGCGCTTGCCGGGATAACCCTCGGCATATTTGTTGGTGAGGTATGAACCCATGGCGTTCATCACCTCATCGCTCACGAAGTTCTCTGAAGCGATCAGCTCCATACCCTTCAGCTGACGCTGATGCTCTTGCTCGATCAAGTCGAAAATCTCTTGGTCTCTTCTCATACTTGTACTTTTACTTTATTAAGATATTATTATTGATGTTTCAGCCTGGATAGTCCATAGCGTCCCTCTGCGGGGGTTAGAGCTCGCAGTTGGCAGGGGTCTATGGATTGCGCAGGTTAGGTTAGATTTCTCTTGCAATGGTTAGCAAAGTTCCACCTTATCCATTTTTTGTTCTTTGTCGCAGTAGTGACATTTCAGTATTCCGTGCTCCTTGTCTATCACGTTGAAGATGGTGTCCATCGGTTCGTTGTTGGTGATACACTTCGGATTGTTGCACTTGACGATGCCCTGCAGCTCGTCGGGCGTCTCCACCTTTTTCTTCTCCACCACCTCGTAGTCCTTGATGATGTTGAGCACCACGTTGGGCGCCACTACCGAGAGGCGCGAGATCTCATCGTCTGTGAAGAACTTGTCGCTCACCTTGATGATGCCCTTCGTGCCCACCATCTTCGACGAGAGGTTGTAGCCGATCGTCACCAGGGTGGAGAGGTGCTGGAGCTGGAGAAGGTTGACGACGTCGAAGGTCTTCTCTTGATGGCGGCCACGAGTCTTTCTTTCTTGTTCATCGCTTGCTGGTTATTCAATGATCGTTTTGTCATTGCGAATCTCCTCGATGGAGATACCAAGGCAATGGCAGAAGATGGCCTCGCGGGCATAGAGTCCGTTCTTGGCCTGCTGGATGTAGTAGGCGTGGGGATTGGCGTCCACGTCGTAGGCAATCTCGTTCACGCGGGGTAGCGGGTGGAGGATGCGCATGTTGTCCTTGACCTTGCCGAGCATGTTCTCGTGCAGGATATAGACATTCTTCACGCGCTCATATTCCATCAGGTCGGAGAAGCGCTCCTTTTGCACGCGCGTCATGTAGAGGATGTCGGCGTCGGCGATTACGTCCTCGTCAAACTCCTCGTGCTCCTCATACTTGATGCCGTGCTTCCGGCAGTAGAGCTTATACTCTTCGGGCATGGCGAGCTCCTTGGGCGATATGAAATGGAAAGTGGGGTTGAAATGGCGCATCGCCATGAGGAGGGAGTGGACGGTGCGTCCGTAGCGGAGGTCGCCGACCAGGTAGATGTTGAGGTTCTCCAGCGTGCCCTGCGTCTGCTGGATCGTGTAGAGGTCGAGCAGGCATTGCGATGGATGCTGGTGGGCTCCGTCTCCCGCATT
>OHVI01000091.1_pt1 | contig 22961 bp, 21 predicted proteins | sample 1579501 | NCBI WGS metagenome assembly OHVI01 (sample SAMEA3882537, study PRJEB24775) | human gut metagenome | biome: human-associated habitat; feature: intestine environment; material: feces | place: Netherlands | collected 2009/2010
CAATCGCATCAGCGCATTGCAGTTAGCATAGCTAACATGTTCAATAACTCAACTCTGCCCCCGACACTGAGCCGTGTCGGGGGCTTTTACTAATAACTGATGGATGTTCTGAATCTTGATGATACCAAGGCTGGAGCACTCTTTCTGCTTCGCCAATTGGTCAAAGGTGATAATACGAGTATAGAACTCAGAAATAGCATGATTCGAGCAGACGTGGATGACAGCTATTTCAAGTTTATCATTGAGGGACTTAGCGAGGCGTGCTACATCGAGGAGTCCTTCAGCATGTGGCGGATAACTCCCAAAGGGGTGCGATATCTGCAGGAATATGAGAGACGACTGAATGTTGGCTCGGATTGGTCGATAGAGGGCATTTCTTCTGCTCAGGAAAAGAAAAGAGAGGAAGAAATGCAGGATAAGGCATTACAGAGGAGTAATGCCAAGTGGACTAAATATGGCTTCTTTATAACCCTAATATCCGCAATATTAGGCTTATTATATTTCCTTTGGGAGAACATATTGTGATGATTGCTATGGTGATGCCTTGGATACAGAGGCATTGCCATAGTCTTGTATTGCTTTTTTCAAGATGCTTGATGCGTCGCTCGATTCTTTCTTCCATACCTTATTATATTATATAATTCACCTGCAAAATTAACCTTTTCCCATCAAAAACACAACTTTTTCCCAAAAATATTTGCCAGTTCCAAATATTCTCCTTATCTTTGCCAACGCTAAAAAGACGATAGTAGACTATCCGGCAGGGCGACCGTTTCGCCTATGGCTTCTCAGCCGCAGGCTTTTTTTATGCCCAAGAGTATCATTTTCCCGGCAACGGGAAAAAGGTGTACCGATATGGCGGCTGCATGAACCGTAGATTTTTGATTAGTCCTCTCGGATAAGTCATCATCTGTTAAGCAACGGGGAATGCAGCCGCCACCCTTTTCTCACGAAATCAAGTTGGTTGCTAATGCTTAACAGATGATGCAATATGCAGAATTCTATTTTATTAAATGATGCGATGCAGGTCAAGCCTGCCGGCATCCACGTGAATGTGAACGAGGGAATGAAATCCCTCAAGTGTGCAATCAAGCGTGAGGCTAAGCGTCTCATGGCTACCAGGAGCGAGACCTTCAGCTGTCTCTGCGAGGAGAAGGTGACGTATGGCGAGGTGGCATTGACCATGGTGGGCATAGCCTGCTTCGCGTGTGTGATGATTGCTGGTGGTTATCTTTTCGGAGGGGAGGTGATGTAGCTATGGAGAATATAGATGTCTTAACGGATATTGCAGAGCGCGTGGCAGAATACAAGATGTTCTATCCCGACACCACGCTGACAACGATCAGTTCTAACTCGGAAGAGACCTTCAGTGACAAGGAGGCTATGGAACTGAGTCAGAAGGTATGCAGCATGACTATCAGCGGCCTGCTCCAATACAAGATAGCAGGCAGAAGCCTGTTTATCTTCAAGTCGAGAAAGTTCCTCGAGGTGTCTGAAGGCTTCAAGGAGGGAGCCAAGGTGAGATTTCACGACCCGAGAACTCCCGATGACCACCACGAGAGTGTAGTGCTTGCCGACGGAATGCGCTACGACGGCGGCATCCCCTTTATCTGGACAGAAGACAGCGATGCCGACAGCTTCGCCGAGTGCAACACCTTCGCAGTATATTGGTGCCCGGTAGAAGAAGAGGGAAAATAGCCATACATCACTCATATGTTTGTCCTTTGCGCAAAGGCAGGAATTCCGTACCTTTGCACGCAGAGAATTATTAACGCATAACACATTTAATAAATTATGAATCAGGAGAAGAATATCAATACCCAGGCAGCAGCCGAGGTAATGACCACCGACGAGTTTCACCGTCAGTTAGTAGAGAACACCGAAGCCATCAACAAGGAGCGTATGGCCTATGAGCACAAGAAGATCCAGCTTCAGCAGGAGTGCGACTGTCAGAAGAGTTTAGCCGACAGCATCCTGGAGTCTATTCAGCGTGAGAGACAGGAACTGGAGCTGGAGTTCAGCAGCAAGAAGAGTTCCCTCAATGATCGTGAGCGCAACACCCACGACTCCCGCCGCAAGGCTACCGAGATCTATCTTACCGGCATGGCAGAGGCAAAGGGCGACCACGCCCTGAAGAACCTGGAGCTTCAGAACCAGCGCCACAAGATTTTCGAGGCTTACCGCAATTCTGGGGGGGGCAAATCTTGCCGAAGACTCCCAGCAGATGTATCCAGAAGGATGGACCCGTCCAAAGCCTAAAGATGGAGGAGTAGAATAATGGGAAAGAAGAATAATGCAGGTAGCCCGGACGTAATAACGGGATTTGATGCGAAAATTCCAGAGGATATGAAATCTATGGAATATCCGCAAAAGATATCTCAAGGCATGAAGAGCTGGTCAGAAAAACACAAGAAAAATCGCGCCTTCCTAATGGTGGTGAATTCTGAGTGTGAAGGTTCTGAAGCTGGTGCCAGATGCGTGGCCATAGGCGGAAACCTATCTGTCATAGTCGAGGCTATGATAGAAGCCTACGAAAATGATCCGCATTTCCGTAAGGTAATGCAGACTGTAGTACCAGCGCTTTGTGATAAATATGGAATAGAATTAATGATTTAAAACAAGAAACAATGGAAGATAATAATAAGAATATAAATGTTGGAACTTATGTTGCGGGCAACATTGATGAGGAGAGAATGCACCCTATCTTTGATGAGTGCGAGGTGAACGACTTTGGTGAGGTAAAGCGCTACCACATGCTCAGCATGAACGGCATGTATATCTCTGGCATTACAGATGACCAGCTGAAGGAGATGCACGGGAAGCTCACGGAGCTGCTCACCGGTGAGAAGCCACGCAAGTACTACTATGCAGAGGCTTCTATTCCTCGCAAGAATGGCGATATACTTTGCAAGAAGGACTTCGTGGTAGAGACGGATGGAGACAAGTTCCCGCTGGTGGACGCCCTTCATCATTCGCATGCATTTTTCGAGGATTCCAAATATGCGGAGGATCTCGATTTCAAGAACGCCCACATCTGCTGCTGCTTCGAGATCAGCAAGGAGGATTACGAGGCATTCCAGGAGTATCGCAAGAAATAAGATTTTTTTTTGGTTATTTGTTACATAAAACAAGCTTTAGTAATAAATTGTGAAATTTTGCCGAAGGTGGTTGCCCGTGAGGGTAGCCATCTTTTTTCTTAGGCATAAATTTGGTTTTTCAGAAAAAGCGGTGTATCTTTGCACCCGGAGAATTATTAACGCATTAAAATATATAGATTATGGAGTTTTTTGATTTCATCATGTTCATATCGTTCGTCATCGCACTGACGGTGGGTCCGTTTATCGTAGGATCCTGCAATCCCGTGTTATGGGTGTTCTATCTTGGCCTGTGCACCATGCTCACCCCATTACTGGGAATTCCCATCTACAAGGCTCTCTTCGGATAATATAATTAAATATAGAATTTATGGGACTGATAACGTATATACAAGGCTACTCCGCCATTATCGCGGTAGTGCTGATGCCATTCCTGGTTAAGAGCAGGGTTCCCGCCTACTGGGTACTCTACCTTCTGTTCTGTACGATTCTTACACCCTTGATAGGGTATCCTCTATATCGGATCTGCATCCTCAAGAGATAGGTTGCAGTCCTTTGCCCTTCGTCTGTCTGTTACTATATTTGCATTACTAATTAGTAATGTACAAAGAATATGGTAACAGACAGTCTTGTTAAAAAGAAATTCGTTCACGAGACTCTTCAGGAAGGCATCCTGAAGATATACTCCACCCAGGAGAACGTGGTACGCAATCATTATAAGCGCCGTACCGGCAGATTGCTCACCACGCTCTCCGCTCACTCGTTCGACAGTCAGATATCGGGCGAGAACCGCACCATCTTCGTGCGGATCCTTCCTTATCTCCGTTTCCTGGATATGCAGTACCGCCAGCGCAACGACCGCATCAGCAAGTTCAAGCGCAGGAACCTGGCACTGTACAACCGCGTAGTCTGGGGCGTATTGTATCACGAAACGTTCCCTAAACTCCGCTATGGCTTCAACGATGAAGTAAGAAACGGCATCCGCCAGGAACTGGAAAAATCACTCAACCCACAAAAATCATAAGTTATGGCCAACAAACATTTAACGGAAGACCAGGTTTCGCTGATAGTGAACGTGGAGTCGTCGAAGGCTCAGCAGGAAATCAAGAAACTGGAGAATAAGCTGATGGGGCTGAAGACCGTCAACAAGCAGCAGCTGAAATCCATGGTAGAGATGGAGGCAGCCGGCAGAAAGAATACCAAGGAATACAAGAACATGGCCGAGCAATATCGTGCCACCAGTAAGGAGATAAGAAGCACCACCAAGGATATATCGGAGCAGACCCAGAAGCTGAATGTCCTGGATATGTCGATGAACCAGCTTCGAAAGCAGCAGAAAATGCTGCAGCGAGAACTGGATGACACAGCCCAGTCGCTCAATCCTGCAGCCTATGCAGCCCTTGAGCAGAAGCTGAAGGATGTGTCGGGAAGAATGGCAGAACTGAAACAGAACGCCAAGGGTTTCAAGGAACTTGCATCAAGTGATGAGGTTAACAGCGTGTTCTTCGGCAACCTCGCCACCAGGGTGGTTGAGTTCTTCGGGCAGCAGGCAGGAAAGCTTCAGGAATTCGTATCAGAATCTGCCAAGGCAGGAATGGAGATGGCAGCCCAGGCTGATGGTGTCATCAAGGCATTCAAGGATATGGATGACCCGAACCTGCTGGATAACCTGCGCAAGGCAACCAAGGGTACTGTGAACGACGTGCAGCTGATGACGGCTGCCGTGCAGGCCAAGGATTTCCGCATTCCGCTGGAAGACCTTGGCAAGTATCTGCAGTTTGCTCAGCTGAAGGCTCAGCAGACGGGTCAGTCGGTAGATTACATGACCAACAGCATCGTGACCGGTTTGGGCCGTAAATCCCCGATGATCCTCGACAACCTGGGTATCTCTGCGGCAGAAATCTCAGAGAAGACCAAGGAGACGGGCGACTTCATGAAGGCTGTAGCCAAGATAGTAGATACCCAGCTTGCCGAGGCAGGTGACACCTACATCAGTGCAGCCGACAAGGCTGCCAGGAAGACAGCCGAATGGGAGAATGCCCAGAGACGCCTGGGAGAGCAGCTGCTTCCGCTCACGGAATCCTATGAAGACTTCTTTGCCGAGACTAAGGTGGGAATCATCAACCTCATCTCCTGGCTGGTGGAGAACCGGAAATCCATCCTCACCCTGGTGGTAGCCTATACAGCCTTCAAGACAGCACAGCTTGCCGTAGTCAACGCAGGAAAGCTGCATCTGGCAATGACCAAGGGAATCGTCCTCGTTCATAAGGCATGGAATGTGGTTCTCGGAACGGGAAACGTGTTGATCAACGTGGCAAAGGTTGCCTTCTACGGTCTGACCCTTCAGCTGGGTAAGGCCAAGACGGCAATGGCAGCGCTCAACACCACCACCAAGGCCAACATCTTCGGACTGGTAGCTGCAGGCGTTGCCCTTCTCGCCATGAAACTCTGGGATATGAGGAAGGCAGCCGATGCAGCTACTCAGGCACAGAAGTCGCTCAATGCCATCAAGGCAGAAGCCCAGAGGCAGGTGGTGGAGGAAAAGCTGAAGCTGGAGAATCTGATCAAGGTAGCCAATAACGAAAAGCTCTCCATGGACGAGCGACTCAAGGCTACCGAGGCACTCAACAGGATCGTTCCTCATTACAATGCCACCATCGACAAGACCACCAAGAAATTCAAGGCATCGAATAAGGCACTGGATGCTTATATCAACAGCCTGGTAAGGCTCTACGAGGTGCAGGGTGCCAAGAAGCAGATCCAGGGACTCGCCGAGCAGCGTGCCGGACTCACCATCAAGCTTACCAAGGCGAAGGATCGTCTGGCTGATGCCAACAATGCCCGTGGCTTCCAATATACCACATCATGGGGCGCTACCGGAAACACACAGGTGGATGCCGTCTCTCGTTTCAAGTCAGAAGTAGAATCGCTTACTGATGGCATCAACCAGATCGACAAGCAGATTGGCATCATAAGGAACGCCTACGGCAAAGACATCATGCACCAGACCGTGAAGGATGCTACGGATCCGGAGGTTCCAGACAGCAATATCGGCGGCAATGGCGGCGGAAAAACGGGCGGCGGTCATACCACCGGAACATCATCAGCCCCTAACCCAGACGATATCGCATCGAATAGATTTTCTGAAAACCGCCAGGCTGATATCGATGCTGCCAATCAGGATTACCAGCAGGACGTGAACAACTGGAACATGGCTCTCGCCCAGAAGCAGACCACCCAGGAGAAGTACGACCTCGCCATGCAGGCGCTGAAGACACAGCATACCGCCAACATCCTCGCCATTGAGACCTCCTACAGCGAGCAGTCGCAGAACATCGATATCAAGGATGGCGAGAAGAAAAAATCACTCCAGGATAAACAGCTGGCGAACCTCCGGGCTGCAGAGCAGGCACATTTCGACCAGCAGGTGGCAGCCGAACAGGCTTACCAGGATGCACTTGCCAAGGTGATGGAGCAAGGGGAGACGCAGCAGGCACTGACCCTGGAACAGCAGCGCGACCAGAAGCTGGAGATACTGAAGGGATATTATCAGGCAGCTCTCGACCTCGCCAAGCAGAACGGCGAGGACACCGTGCAGGTGGAGAAGGCATACAGGGATGCCCAGAAGCAGATAGAAAAGGAATACATCGCCAAGCATAAAGAGCAGCTTGATCAGCAGGACGACAAGAAGAAGCAGGCTAGGCAGGCTCTCGGCTTCGACCAGCAGAGCGAGTACGACCAGCAGCTGGTGCAGCTTCGGCAGGCACTCGATAACCAGTATATCACCCAGGAGGAATATGAGAAGAGGGTGCAGCAGATGAAGAAGGAATCCTTCATGAAGCAGGCACAGTATTACACCGACCTCTTCAGCAATGCCGTGGGTGCGCTGCAGAATGCCGAGATGGCGAACGTGGATGCCAAGTATGATGCAGAAATCAAGGCAGCCGAGGGTAACACCGCCCTTCAGGAAAAGCTGGAGAAGAAGAAGGCCAACGAGAAGCTGAAGATACAGAAGAAGTATGCCGACGTGAACTTCGCCATGCAGGCAGCTCAGATCATCTCGAATACTGCCACCTCCATCATGAAGGCATACAGCGAGATGGGTCCGATAGCCGGAAGCGTGGCAGCTGCCCTGATGGGTGTGACGGGTGCAGCCCAGTTGGCCGTGGCGAATGCCGAGCGCCAGAAGGTGAAGCGCATGACCCTCAACGGATCAGCCAGCGGAACCTCTTCGGCAGGCAGCCGCATAGCCAGCGGAAGGGAGAGCGGTGGACGCATCGACGTGGAGCGGGAACAGGACGGCAAGCACTTCAATGCCGAATACTCACCTGGTAAGCGTGGGTATATCGACCATCCTACCGTCATCGTGGGCGAGGGTCCCAAGGGCAGAAGCAAGGAGTGGGTGGCATCGAATGCAGCCCTGGAAAATCCTACCATCGCCCCGCTCATCCATCTGATGGATGCAGCCCAGCGAGCCGGACAGATACGCACCTTTGATATGGGCAAGTATCTGATGGCCATGCAGGGCAGGGCACTGGGAGGCAGCATAGAACCTGCTCCGTACCCTCACCGTACCCGCTCCGTACCAAGTCTTAGTGGGGCTGATTCCTACGTCGCGACGCAGGAATTCCCACATCGCGACGCAGGAATTGCTACGTCGGGACGCAGTAATGACGAGCTCCTGGCACTGCTCAGGGAGCTTCGCGACAACGGAATTCACTCCCATATCTCGCTCACGGAGCTTGATGCCAAGCAGGAATTGAGAAACCAGGCGAGGAAATTTGCCAAAAAATAAATGATGATCTATGAAAATAACGAATCTGGATAAGGGAAAAACCTACCAGCTTGGCGAAGGCGCCAAGCTGGAGGTGGAACGGACCAATCCGTTCTTCAACGACTACGGGGAGACGACCACCCCGTTGGATATACCGGCAAGCGACTACAACCGCATGATACTGGGATATCCCGACACCTTCGGTCTGCGGGAGAAGATAGTGGCGGCCAACGTAAGCATCGAGGACGGGGAATATTTTGCCCAGTGCAGGCAGATTGTGCTCTCGGCTCAGCACAAGGGCAACATCTCCTCTTCCTTCTACATCAACGACGGATCCTTCTACTCGAAGATACAGAACGTGAAGCTGAAGAGCATCTTCAAGGACGAGATGATACCGGGGTGCAGCACCCTCGATGAGTGCATCAGTTTCTGCCGGTCGCTCATCGGCGGGAAAAACGAGAACTACGATATCTTCCCGGTGCTGCTCACCGATGACTCGGGCAAGGATACCGGCTACGACTACAAGATACTGAACGGATGGGGCAACCAGCAGAAGCTTCCGGCTGCCAAGTACTGGAGATTCAAGAACACCGGAGGCTACGAGTATGTGGCGGCTCCTGATGCCTACGACTTCGTGACGTGTGCCGGAAAGTCGAACCGGTTTCAGGGAGAGTTCAATAGAACGGAATATGTAAACGAGATTCCGGTGAGTCTGACCCGGGGCTACTACATCTCTCCGTTTATCAGAGCCAACTACGTTTTGAAGAGGGTGTTCAAGTACTTCGGCTACGACCTGCAGGAGAACTTCTTCACCCAGACCGATCCGTTCACCAAGATGGTGCTGGTGAATAATGTGATCGATGTGATGGTGAACGGGCATATCCGCATCGAGGACCTTCTGCCGGATGTTTCCGTCTCCGATTTCCTCTCTGTTTTTCGGAAAAAGTTTCTGTGCGAGTTCGTCTCTGACGAGGGAACTCACCAGGCGAGCATCATCTTCCTGAAGGATGCGGTGGAGAGTGCTCCTGCAGCAGATCTCACCCGCCAGATGACGGAGGAGCCCACCTTATCTTATAAGACGGCATCCGACTACAAGCGGGTGGTGCTGCGCGCCAAGCACCAGGCAGACAGTGACGCCGAGGACAGCTACGACGACCTGAAGGATATGCTGGCAAAGAACACCGGAGCCTACTTCGACAAGGTGGATGGCTGCTTCTACAAGGACGGATATTCGGGCAACTATCATGTGAAATCGAAGATAGGCGAGGGCTCCCAGAGCTATGATACCGGCGAGGAAGATACCGACACCCAGGATATCGAGATACCCGAGATGATACCGGAGACGAGAACGCTGAAGTACCGCCAGTCGGCAGATGATGATACCATCAGTCGGGAGATGGGCAGGTTTCTCTACATAGGCAGCTATGCCACGCTCAACTCATCGATGAAGGTTGCCACCGAGGACAATTCGGAGAGCAGCGAGGAAGCTGTGACTACCCCGGTGATGCTTGTCTTCCCGTATGTATCGACCGACGGGATGCCTTGCGGAACCGTCACGGCATACGATATCCACTACGAATACGACAACCGCTTCGGTCCGCCATCTCATGCTTCAGAGGAATCCCTCTACCGCAAGATTTTCGATTATGCCCTGGTGTATAACGGTGACGACGGCATCTTCGAGAAATTCTACCGCCAGTATGATCTCCTCTTGAGGAATTCACTCCAGGAACTCAAGGTGAAGCTGCTGCTCACCCAGTCGCAGAAGCAGAACCTGCCTTCCTATGCCAAGGTGGTGATCAGGGGAGTGAGCTTCTTCTTCAACAAGCTGAAGTTTACCCTCGGAGGGAAGAGTGAACCTACGGAAAGCGAGCTCAGGACCATCGCCCTCACTACCCCTATACATGAAGCTTCGCGGATGGTCGATGTGATGCCAGCCTTGAGCTGCGGTTACAGATGGGTTGGCCATGAAGAGACTGTGGAGGTGTCGGGCAGCGAATATGAGAATTCGGGAGACGACAAGGACCGCACCTTCAAGATCATCTATCCTCCTCTTCCTTCAGCCGAGTATGTGGGGCAGAAATATGGTCTGCAGAAGACGTTCGTGAGTCAGAAGACCCGACATGCGACGATGTTCCGTCACTCCAAATGGGTGTACCACTGCACCACGACATGGCTGGAATGCGAGAAGATCTAGGACGCGGGAGAGTCCTTTGAAAGTTACCTGTATTATCTTAATTTTGCGTTATAAATAATCAACCCAACATTAAGATGATACAGGTTTTATTATATCCAGATGCCCTGAGCCTGGTAGGCTCCATGAATGCCTTCGAGATATACAACGACTCGAAGACAGACGTGGTCTTTGCCCTTCGTTACCAGGGAGCAGAGCAGAACATCGTTCAGCACACCTATACGCCGAACGATGAGAACCGAATTACGGTGTCCGTCAAGGAAATCATCCTTCCCCTGCTCAGTTTCGAGGTGAAGGACAGTAGTGAACCTTATATCCAGCCGAATATTATGAAAGCCTTCGTGGCAACGATTTACGAGGTTGGCAGCGAAGACAGCAAGAAGGAGATCTCCTTCTCTGTGATACGTGCCGGAGTAGATCGGTTGGCAGATTCGGCGGCAAATTTTCTGAAAACCAATTTCCTCACCTGGCAGCCGCAGACGAAGGAGGTAACCTATTACTCTCCGGAATTTCTCACTTACTATGCAGCTGAAGCCAGCGAGGTGAAGTGTAAGGCATATATATCGACCGAACACGGCTATGAAGAGAAGGTATTGACGCTGGCAAGCCTGGAAGCAGGAAAGGTATATACCGTTCCGGTACAATACGCCATCATCGCCAAACTATTAGGCGATGACATTCTGCCACATGTTTACGAAGTCTGGGTAGAGCAGGCTGGAGAGCGGGTTACCTACGTACAGCAATACTTTGCCGGTGGCATGAAGAGCGAGGAAGAAGAATGGTTCCTGTTCGAGAATTCGCTGGGAGGTATAGACTGTTTTCGTGCTTACGGCAACAGCGAAAATACTGCAGAACATACACATAATGTGGCAGAAATAGAGGAAGACTCTGAAGAATACCGCGTAGATACCACCCGGAAGTTTAAGAAAAATACCGGGTTCCTGGACAAGAAAGAGCGCCAATGGCTACTCGATTTCTTCCCGTCTCTGGGCAAGTATGTTTACCATGGCAATGCTCTCAGGAAGATAACCGTTATCGAGAGCGATGTGAACTACGAGGCGAAGGAACTGCCTTCAGACTATACCTTCACCTACAAGTATTCAGATGCCCGTCCGTATCTGAATATTTCACGCTCGGAAGCAGGAAGCTTTAAGCAGCTGGATATCCAGCTTCCGGATCTGGGAAATTTTACTATCGCCCCGCGCTTAGTTGAATGCTCAAGACTGACGCTTAGCAGCGGGGCTCTATTCCCAGTGCAGAGCCCTTATTCGGAAGAATGGGGTGTTACCACGCTGGCAGCCATCCTGGAAAGTCTGGTGGGAAATCTGTCGGACTCCTATTCTGGCGGAGGTGGAGTAGGCCACCGCCACAATAACATGGAGGTGCTGGATGCGCTGTCTGAATTCAACGGCTATCTCCACTTTCTGGGCAAGAAGATAAAGGCAGGTTTTGCCGATGAAACCGATGATTTTTCAGAAAACGGCAAGGCTAGCAGGAAGATTCTCCGCAAGGATATTGCCGATGTGGCAGAGAAGCTGATCCGGTTTGCTGAAGGTGCTACGTTTGGCGATTTCGTTGCAGGAATCAACGGCGGAAAGGGCGCGCAGATTGACGCCCTCGGTAATGCCGAGATGGAGAGCATCACCGTACGCTCGTACATGAAGGTGATGGATCTTATCGTGAACCGCCTGACAGCACTGGAGGGAGACCAGCTCTTTACGGAGAGCGACACCATAGAGAGTGTCAGCTACCTGGGAGACAACTGCTACGGACTCCATCTTCGCCAGAAATACAAAGGCTATTTCACAGCCCAGCACGTAAACAATGTACTCAAGGGTATCGTCAACAACCTCGCCACTGCTGCAGTGGAAGGCACGGATGCTCTCTATTACACATCGTGGATGCGGGTGAACAGCGTGAATGCCGTGACCAACTACATAGAGGTATCTCTGTATCCGGACAGCGAGGTTCCTGCCGGAAAGAATTTCCCTCCCTGCGAACTCATGAATATCGCAAGATGGGGAAATCAGACAGATGAGAGCCTCCAGCAATGCTTCTATCTGTCGAGTTCTGAAGGCAGGATCGTGAAGCTCACGGGCGTGACCAAGCCTATCCTGGAGAACTGGAACTACGGTATGGTGTTCGGAGATATGCCATCCTTCCTGAAGGAGATGAACCTGCCACTGATGAAGGACCGGGACTATATGTATGCTGCCGGCATCATCACCCAGGACATCATACAGATAGACTATCAGGGCAAGCCAGTGGTGACCTACGTGGATAGAGGTCAGTTCAGCAAGACTGCCCAGTATTACTGCGCATCGCTCAACGATGAAACCGGCAAATATGAAACTTCAGACGTATGGTACACCGGCTGCAAGTGGAGATGCCAGAAGACGGGAACCCATACGGAACCGCGCTGGAACAGCACCGACTGGGCAATGATAGAAGGCAATCCTGCGTTCACCGTGGATTTCCGGGAAGCGGAAGCCATCTACGACTTCGACAACTTCATCGCCCCGCTCACCATCGTGGCAACCCTGTACGGGCAGGATATTACGGATGACATCCTCGACACGGACGTTGCCTGGACTCGATATACTGAGAACTCGCAGGGAGTGCAGCGCGTGACTTCGGACACCATCTGGGCTGAGAAGCGGGGAGGTGCAGGCAAGTCTATCGTCCTGACACAGGACGACCTCTCGCTGGACAGTGATGGCGTACCGAAGAAAATCAGTTTCACCGCCACAGTCATCCTGAGGGACGGCATGGGTCATGAAGCTGACAGGCAATCCGTATCCTTAGATTATATGAAACCATAAAAAAAATTTCATCATGAAACAGATAAGATTTGATTTCAAGTACCAGCCTTTGCAGGTCAATAAATCGGTGACGCTGGGAGGTGGCGTTCCGAACGAGCAGACCTATGATGCCGACTCGGGAGAGTTTTCGCCGGATTATTCTCTCGTGCCGGTCTGCATCAAGCCGACAGTCGGCATCATCGACAGAGACCTGATACTGACGAACGGCAGCGTCAATGCCCAGCTTACGGACGTAAGCTGGCGCAGGGTTATAGACGGAGTGGAAGAGAAGACAGCTCTGGTGAACACAGCAGGGAAATATGTGATCACTACGAGTGGAGACGAGAACGGCAAGCTGCTCTGGTATGTCAATGCCGCACCGCAGAAGCCCATTCTCCTCAGGTTCAAGGCAACGTATATGGACCCCAGAACCGGACAGATATATAATATTGTAGAAGACGTCTCTATTACATGCCGTAATGCGACGCATTACATTCCGGTGCTCCAACTTTCTGGTGGCAGCAGCTACTATAACCCGACCCGTGATGAGGACAAGCAGACCATCACGGCATCTCTCCGTCTCGGAACAGAGGAATGCAGCGCCGGCAAGCGGGCCTTCGTGTGGGAGATTGCCCGCAGTAGCGGATACTTCACGGCGGTGACGGCAGACGACCTGGAGCTGAAGATATCCTCAGACGGGACCACAGCCACCCTGGACCGCTCCCTGATGGGTGAGCAGATTACGATAAGATGCAGGGCGAAATACAGCGCAGCCGGCAATCCATCTGCCGTGCAGCTCACAGATGCCTCTCCTTCCAAGGTGATCACGATAGCAAGAAGAGTTCCTCCTGTAGATGTCGAGATCCTGGACACGATAGATACTCTGCAGCCGGGAACCAGGAACTTCAATCCGAGAGCCTACATATATGATAATGTGGGCGAGATTCCTAATCCTACCAAGGATATCCTCCCGATATGGTATTTCGGCACCAACAGTCATACGAAGGCGATAGACTTCGTCCAGCAGGGGCACGGACTCAACCCTACCATCCCCACAGACCTGATGGATGCCAAGCTTGGAGGTATCCTGCAGATAGACCCGAAAATCCTCAATCCGCTGGCTCTGCTGGCAGACGGAGACGGCAAGGTGATAACGGATGGCGACGGAAAGGCCATCGTGTTCCATTAATTTTCAGAAAATCATCAATTATCAATATAACTATGGAAAAATATGTAAAAGCGAACCGCAAGGTAGCAGAGTTCCTGCACCTTGAGAATGACCGAACACAGTTCAAGGACGGCAATTTCCTGCTCTGGATGCAGGATATCATGGTATTCGGCAGTCTCATCAACTTCAATCAGATTCTCGCCCAGATTGGTGCTGTAGCCATGGACGGGGAATCTGCGAAGCAGGAGCAGGATGGCGAGTGTACTCATCTTCTGCCTGTAGCTACAGACGAGAGATTCGTCATAGAGGAGCCTGCCACGGATGAAACCGAAGGTAGGGAGGAGCCTTCTTCCGGTAATACAGAGGGCAAGGAGGAACCTGGCGAGCAGGTTTCCGGCGAGGAGGCAAGTGTTCAACCTGAAAATAAGGAGGAATAAGGTATGAGTAGCGCAAGTAAAACCGTCCATATCAAGTTTCTCAGCAAGCTTGGTACCTACACCCCGCTGATCCAGTCGCCAAGCGGAGACCTGTATCAGGAATACCAGCAGGTGGGAGATAAGGTGGTGACATACCCAGACTTCTCCAAGACCAAGCCGGAACTGTACTTCATCTGCACATCTTCGAGAGCGGTCGAAGGTGCGGTTACTCCGGTAAGCATGAGATATTACTTCAACGATTCGGAAATCACCTTCGCTTCCAGCGGAGTTTCTGACGGGCTGTTTGCCGGAATGTTTGAAATCATCCGCCCTAGTACGAACCAGCCATACTTCGGTCTCAGAATCGTGAAGAATCTTGCTGAAGCTTCCCGGTTTGCATCTATCGTCATCAAGATGGTGGGCAAGATAACTGCAAGAGGACAGCAGTCGGATCTGACGGATGATATCCAGGAGACGTACACGATATCCGTAGGTCCTTATACCGGAACTGCCTACAGAGTCACCATCATGGCTGGAGACAGCAAGATGTTCACGCTTCAGAGTCCGACAGACAGCTGTGTGCTGAAGGCGAAGACCACGCAGGGAAACGAGACGTTTTCCAGCGGACTGTACTACAAGTGGTACAGAGCTGCCAACACGGCGAGCGGCTGGGAGCAGATTTCAGGGGCTGGCAGTGCTACCATAACCGTGAAGGCTACCGATGTGAACTGTACGAGAGAATTCATGGTAGAGGTATATAACAACAGCAGCATGGGCAAGGACAGCATGCTGGGATTCGATTTCCAGACCGTCATCGATACAAGTGATCCTTACGAGATAGAACCTCATCCATCTCCTTCGGACGGAAGCATCGATGAGGATACTTCGGGCAATGAATCGGTGACCTATACTCCCAAGCTCGTGACAAGAGGTACGAATAACGTAGTAGCCTCCAAGTTCTTCTTTACCCTGAAGTCGCAGTCGGGTGTGGTACTCAACACGGAAGCAAGCAGAAATAATACCAAGGCGCTCAGTTCCTTCACCGTGACAAGACAGGATTGCATCAACGGCGGATACAGCGATATTGGACTCACCATAGATTCGGAAAAGTAATGGCATCAAAAAATGTAGTAATCAGATTCAACCGCATCGGTGTTGGCATTTCCAACACCGATGTGGAATATGCAGACTCCACGAGCAGTTCTACTGCCCCTACATCCGGCTGGCAGACCAATGCTCCTGCCTGGCAGAACGGTCACTATATCTGGACTCGCACCCATATCTACTATACGAATGGGAACGAGAAGCTGAGTGAACCCGTCTGCCTGCCATCCGGAAAGGGCATCGCCAAGATTGAGGAATGGTATTACCTGTCCTCATCGGCAACCTCGCTCGCCGGAGGCTCATGGGTGAAGGATAAGGCTCCTACATGGAAGAACGGATATTATATCTGGACGAAATCCGTCATCACATACACCGATGGTACCAGCAGTTCCACGTCACCGATATGCACGACGGGAAGCCAGGGAGAAAAAGGAGACCCGGGCGAAAAAGGAGACCCGGGCGAAAAAGGAAAGTATATGAGAGGTCCCCAGGACTGGAAATCGCTCCCAGATGGATTCACCTTTTACCCCCTTGAGAACAATAAAGTTGCTTTCTTCGATACCATCGAATATGAAGGTGAATACTACGAGTGCAACAAGAAGCACGCGAAGAGTTCCTCTATGACACCGCTTGCTGACTATAAGGCATACGGAGGTAAAGGAAGCTGGAATCTCGGTATACGGTTCAGCATGGTGGCAGCAAAGATATTACTAACGCAGTACGCCTTAGTCAAAAATCTGGGTGTTGAGACCATCGACATGAAAGATACCGACGGTAATATTATCTTTCAGGCAAAAGACGGCGAAGTTACTTGCAACAAAGGTACTTTTAACAACATAAAAGTTACAGGCGATAGTGAATTTAGCGGAACGATGAAAGCCGTAAGCGGAAGTTTCAAAAGTCTAAATTGCGTGAATGATAAAGACGAAGTCGTGGGCAATATCACCTTTGGAAGTGATGGGCGAATGTGGTTTGACGGCGATATGTACAGCCAGGGCTACAACAGCGAAAAAAAGCGAAGCAACCGATTTTACACAAGTGACGTACTTTGCCGTGGAATGTTTGGGCACAGGGAAAAGATTACGGCCGTCGTTAAAGGTGCATATATGTATGTGTATTCAAAAGGAGCGGATCAGACAGGAACGTATGTAAGCCTCAAAACAGGCAAGACCTCAGATAATAAGACTTTCTACTACGTACCGCTTTACAGCCCATCAAATGCTGATGATTTGTCGGGTTTGCCAATCGACGTTGTGGTTTTTAACACATCAAGTGATTACTATTATGCTTTTTCGGGCATGGGAAATGGTAAGGAATGGCGAGTTATTAACGGAAACAACAACCAGACAGTACATTTTTGTGATGTTGGCGGTTGGCACTCATTATTTGGCGGTGCCTCAGTAAATTGTATGTATGTAAACCCAGCATGGCTAAATCCAGTACCGGGCACATCTGATATTGGAAGAGGTGTATTTTGGACTGGAGAGACGGATTTAAATTGGTAACAAACTTTAATTTTATTGAATTATGGAAGTAAAGACATTAAAGACGGTAAACACCGTAACAACAGTTAACAGCAATCAGACATTCCCGATTGTTGACAGCAACGGAAACATAACTCGCATCACCCTCGATACACTTCGCAAGGTGATTACCAGCGGACTGGATCTCAATGCCATCGAGGATGGTATTTTCATCATGTACCACCGTGCCAGCGATAACTATCCGCTGATGGTGAAACCGCACCAATGGCCATCTCTCGAAAAATCGGGAGAAATTGCAGACGGAGTCGTGATCTTCGAGGGTGGCCGCCACCTGGTTGTGGCTCCAACCCAGGCAGATGCGCTGCCATGGTCGAGTGCTGCCGTACAGGCAGATTCGCCAAATTACGGAAATGATGATAATTATGCAGCAGAGGTTAGCGGAAACAACCGTCTCGCAGCCATGCTCGACTTCAATGGCCGCCAGCATACAGACGCAGCCATCAAGGCTTCATCCTCTGCACACGTCACCAATACGGCATCATACGCTCCAGGATATTGCAGGGCATACAGTCGTGCGAACAGCAAGGGCCAAGGATTGACGGCGGGATACTGGTGGCTGCCATCTGTCGGAGAATTGCTGATGATGTACGCCAACAAGCTCAAGATCAACTATGCTCTGTCACTCATCAAGGGTGCGCAGCTCCTGGATAGTAGTTGGTACTGGTCCTCAACCGAGGCCAGTTCTGCGCGCGCGTGGAGTCTGTACTTCGGCGGCGGCTACCTCAACAGCTGGAGCGATAAGGTTGCGGACAGGTATCTTGTTCGCCCGGTTTCAGCATTTTTACGATAGTTAGTTGTTAATAGTTAATCGTCCTCGACCTTAAAGTCGAGGACACCCCAGAAAGGCAAATTAAAATATTAATCAAGAGAGATATGACAGCAACGAAGTTGGCAAGCAAAACAAGAATATACATCGATACCAAGCAGATGCTTGATATCACGATTGGCGTGGTCAGGAATTTCCCGAAATCGCAGCGTCCGATATTTGGAGACAGGCTATGCAATATGCTTATTGATAGCCTGAATCATATCGCCAAAGCGTATATGCTTGGCGACCTGAATGTCAGAATCGAACATCTTGCACAGCTGCAGACGAACCTTGAAGTCATATCAACCTTGGTTAATATTGCAGGTGAACAGAGGTGGATAATGGGCACGAACAGGCTGGTAACTCTTCTCCGACTGCGCGAGAGTGTTGGCAAACAATGCACAGCATGGAGGGGATCACTCCTTAAAGCACAGGCTGCCGAAAGAAGTTCCAGACAGCAGCCAGTAGCTTGAGCGATCTGGCCAGGGTCGGCAAGATAAGTCAAGCCGAGAGAGCATCCTTCCTTATTAAATGGGCCGCATCCTATCATGTATAGTTAAGAACAAGAAATTTGCGGCGACAACCGAGAACAGTTCTGCGAACGCGTGGAATCTGAACTTCGGCGACGGCAACCTCAACAACTGGAACGATAAGGTTGGAGACAGGAATCATGTTCGCCCGGTTTCAGCACTAAATAAGGAAGATAAGTTATATGACAAGATAGAAAATGATAGATTTTAACATACTCTTAGAAGCATATTTCGACTGCCGCCGTCACAAGCGGAAAACAGTCGGCGCTACGGAATTTGAGATGAACTATATGAGCAACCTCGTTCAGTTGCTTGATGAAATCAATTCACGTCAGTATAAGATAGGTAGATCTATCTGCTTTGTTGTCAAATACCCTCGCTACAGAGAAGTGTTTGCCGGTCAGTTCCGTGACCGCATTATCCACCATTATATTGCGCTGAGACTCGAACCTCTGTTCGAGTCTCAGTTTTCTGACCGTACGTACAACTGCCGAAAAGGCAAGGGCCAGCTGGCAGGTATCAGGCAGCTTCAGCAGGATATCAGGGAAGCGAGCGAGAATTACACGAAGGATGCCTACGTGATGGGAATCGACCTGAAGGGATTCTTTATGAGCATCTCCAAGCCACTTCTTGCCAAGATGGTAGATGACTTCATTGTAGAGAATTATCATGGGGATGACAAGGAAGATCTCCGCTGGTTATGCAATATGGTGGTTATGCACCATCCAGAGAGGGATTGCGAGAAGAAAAGCGCAGATTACCTCTGGGAGTTCCTGCCCAAGGAGAAGTCATTGTTCACGGTCGGAGAGGACAGAGGCGTAGCTATCGGCAATCTCTTTGCTCAGCTCTTTGCGAATTTCCTGCTATCGAAGCTCGATTGGAAGATAAACTACTATTGCAAGCATCATGTGAGATATGTAGATGATATGGTGCTGGTAGCAAGAAGAAAAGAGGCGCTCCTTCGCTTGATGCCGATGATAAGGGAGACGCTTGCATCCTTAAGTCTGCGACTGAATGAGAAGAAATTCTATTTCCAGCATTATTCCAAGGGAGTGAGGTTCGTCGGAGCTATCATTAAGTGGGATAGAGTATATTCGGTTAACAATACCGTCAATAACTACAGGAAGTCGGTGCGCAATCTAAATGATGCGGCGAAGGCCGGAAATATTGAAGCCATCAACAAAGCCATTCAGTCGGTTAATTCATACTTGGGAATCTTCAGCCATTATAACGAATATGGTATGAAGAGGAAAATCATCAAAGAAGAACTGGACAAGGAATCCTGGCAGTACTTCACGGTCAAGGGGCATTTTCAGTCGATTCATCTGAGGAAAAAGTTCAATATCGATATAAAATATAAGAATATGGCAAACGAAATTTTAAATAGAAAAATAGAAGAGAGAAAGGAAGTCCCGAGCGAAAGCGAAATATCCAGGATGTTGGATAGCGGATACGAGCTGGAGATATATGCAACAAGAAGCGGGCGCATACGAATAGAAGGATTTCCGTCATCCTAACAGCATTTTGTAGGAAAGTAGGATTGTAGGAGAATAAATCCCCTACAATCGCTATGTTTAGAACACCCCTTCATATCCGACAAGTGCAGCGTTAGCTTCTAAGCATTCTTGAGGAGTATATATATTCGTAACCTCAACTGATGAATGTCTTGCCTGATCTCTTACGGAAAGCAAATCAGTTTTTGCTTTAATCATATTCGTAATTCCTGTATCTTTAAGTGAATAGAACTTATACGAAACTTTAAGGCCAAGAGCTTTCTTCACGTTCCGTTTCCAGAATTTCGCAAATTGAGGTATAGGAATCTGGGCTGTTCCTGGAACGAACTTCTTGCTAAAAAGATAGAAGTTTTTCGGATAAGAGAAAATTTTCAAGTCCCTCATCAGATCCATCACATGATTCGGTATTGTGATAACCGCATCATGCCCATTTTTAGTGTAGGTACCACGGAGAGTAACCGTTTTCTTCTTCTCGGAAATATCCGCGATTTTCAGAAAAGCCATTTCGTGTGGACGAATAAAAAGATAGTGAAGCATGTAGCAAGAAAGCAGATAATGCTTGTTTTCCTTCTCAAGATAGGATTTAATCTGAAGCAGCGTCTTGTCAGGTATTACTTCTCGATGTTTTGGCCCTACCTTTCTGGAAATTTCTATTCCTAGGGTAGGGTTGCTGGTTATGTACCCACGTTCCATTAAATAACTGCTAAAGGATTTCAGCCAGATGATATAGTTGTTCCTAGTTCTTAACGAATTGTTTCGTTCGACAAGTATATAATCTAGAAACTGGCTGATGATATTCTTATTAAACTGATATATATAAATAAGTTTAATATCTTTCTCTTTAATCCATTTTGATAGGAAAGATATTTTTCCGAGATAATTATCTCGGCTACCAGGCTTTAGCCCACCTTCTTTAACTAATCTGTTTAGATAGGTTTCGTACTTTTTACTTACTTCCTCGAACTTGGCATATTCTTCCGGCTGCGATGCTTCTATCCATGGATTCCAGCCTTCAAGGAGTTTCTGCGTGAGTCGCTTGATCAGCTCCATCCCGTACATGCGTTGTTGACGTTTCCCCTTGATATGGTCAAGCATAATCTTCTTCATCCTCATCTTGCCAACGTTTGGGTCGAATGCAGAAAAAGAGACGTAGCATTCGGAAGCCTGATGCAAAACAGGCGGCTTCCATCCAATGACTTCTTGGATGTTGAAGCTAGTTTCGTTAAGAGACAATTTTTTTTTGGTCATTTCTTCAATTTGTTTGAAATGCCCACGTTAATAATATATGTCTAGTGCGTCTAACATTATGCAGATGGCACTCTTCCCTAGATAGCGATCTTATTCACCGACTTTTCACCGACCATATCGCCCGAATTGCCATGTATAGTGGTCAAAATCATGTATTTATTCGCTATTCTGGGACAAATTTACTGCTTTTTTGTTACATTATCAAATAATTTAGTGATTTTTCTTCCTCGTCTTACTTTTTTTTGCTATTTTTGCAGCATAATTTGAATGTTTTCACAAAATAAAACCAGAAAATCAGTTTTAAATATAATATTTTTAATGTAGTTATGGCAAATGTAATTAAGTTACGTAAAGGCTTGGACATTAACCTTACGGGTAAGGCTTCCAAGGATGTAACGCTCCAGGTGGCTCAGGCTGGCGAGTATGCGCTGGTTCCTGCGGCTTTCGTGGGTGTGACTCCTAAGGTAGTGGTACGCGAGGGCGATCATGTCAATGCCGGAGATGCCTTGTTTGTGAACAAGGCTTGCCCAGAGGTGAAGTTTGCCTCACCAGTGAGCGGTCAGGTTACCGCCATTGAGCGAGGGGAGCGTCGCAAGGTGCTTTGCATCAAGGTGAAGGCAGACGCTGAGCAGACCTCTACGGATTTTGGTAAGAAAAACGTTGAGTCATTGGACGGTGCAGCCGTGAAGCAGGCGTTGCTTGAGGCTGGATTGTTCGGTTACATCAACCAGTTGCCTTACGCTGTATCCACCACACCGGATACCACTCCTAAGGCAATCTTCGTTTCTGCCCTCCGCGACATGCCGCTCGCTGCCGATTTCGAGGTAGAACTCGCTGGCAATGAGGAAGCTTTCCAGGCAGGTTTGACAGCCTTGAGCAAGATTGCGAAAACTTATCTTGGCGTTGGAGTTGAGCAGCACAGCAATGCGCTCGGCGAGGCTAAGAACGTGGAACTCAATGTGTTTGATGGTCCTTGTCCTGCTGGTAATGTAGGCGTACAGGTGAACAACATCGACCCTGTAAACAAGGGTGAGGTGGTTTGGACTGTAGATCCTGCATCGGTAATCTTCTTCGGTCGCCTCTTCCTTACAGGTAAGGTTGATCTCCACAAGAAGGTGGCTGTAGCTGGTAGCGAGATGAAGCAGACCGGTTACGCTAACGTGTTGGTAGGTACTCCATTGGCAGCTTTCGTTGAATCAAAGCTCAAGAGTACATCCCACGTTCGCCTCATCAATGGCAATCCGCTTACAGGCGTAAAGACCACCCTGGCAGATTACGTAGGTGGACACACCTCAGAAATCACAGCCATCCCAGAGGGTGACGACTGCGACGAGATGCTGGGCTGGATTCTTCCACGCACCAACCAGTTCTCTACCTCGCGTTCCTATCTCTCCTGGCTCTTCGGCAAGAAGAAGGAGTACAATCTCGATGCCCGCATCAAGGGTGGCGAGCGCCACATGATTATGAGCGGCGAGTACGACCAGGTTCTCCCTATGGACATCTTCGGTGAGTATCTCATCAAGGCAATCATCGCAGGCGATATCGACAAGCAGGAGCAGCTCGGTATCTATGAGGTTAGTCCTGAGGACTTTGCGGTAGCTGAGTTCGTGGATAGCTCTAAGCTCGAATTGCAGAAGATAGTACGTGAGGGCTTGAACACCCTGCGCAAGGAGAATGCTTAGTTTTTAGTACTGTTAATTATTAAAATAATGAGTGCATTAAGAAATTATCTCAATAAGATAAAGCCTAACTTCCAAGAGGGAGG
>OHVI01000131.1_pt1 | contig 19365 bp, 14 predicted proteins | sample 1579501 | NCBI WGS metagenome assembly OHVI01 (sample SAMEA3882537, study PRJEB24775) | human gut metagenome | biome: human-associated habitat; feature: intestine environment; material: feces | place: Netherlands | collected 2009/2010
CTTCTAATCTTTTTGGACATGTTAAGGGGGCCTATACTTCGGCTGAAGAAGATCAAGATGGATTAATCAGTCTTGCGAATGGTGGTGTACTTTTTTTGGATGAGGTTCATTGCTTAAAGGCGGAATGCCAGGAAAAGTTGTTTCAATTCATGGATAAGGGTATTTATCATAAAGTAGGGGATAATGATAAGTGGTATAAGTCAAAGTGTCGTTTGATTTTTGCAACAACAGAAAATCCTCAGGATGCCTTGTTAAAGACATTGCTTCGAAGAATTCCAATCACAGTGAGTGTTCCTTCATTAAAGGATCGCCCATTATTGGAAAAAAGAGAGTTGATTTATCGCTTACTTGAACAGGAAGAGTCAAAGCTTGGAAAAGATATGTATATTTCAAATCTAGCTTATTCAACTTTTCTTGATTATGAGTTTAAGGGAAATATTGGTGAACTAAAAAACACCATTAAGGCGACTTGTGCAAAGGGATTGTTGAATCAGTCCTCTGATACTTTACAGATTCATTTGTTGGATCTTCCATCCTATTTTTTTGAAACAATCAAGTCAATGCAGTTAAAGACGCATTCACGAGATAATGAGACTTTATTTTCTATACATGATTTAAAAGGAGAGTTAAAGCCGGTCATTCCTCTATTACAGTTTTATGCGAAATTATTGAATGCATTTGAAGGGGAAGAAGATTTTTCTAAGGTTGTTGATCAAAGTAAAGTATTGATTCAAAATTTTATTGATTATTTGTTCTTTAAACAAAAATACACGTTGGGAACAACGAACGAAGTATATTTATTGAAAATTGTGGATAAGATCTATTCAATCGTGATGAATAAATATGCGTTTGTAGTGCCGAATAGTAAGATCAAAATGTATTCAAAATTATTTCTGGAATATGGTAAAGATATCACGGATACGAAAATTTGGATTGCTTCACATTATGATTCGATTATGGCGTTTTCAACGCAAGTTCGACGCCAATTTCCTAGGGCCTACAGCATCGCTCAGGAAATTATTGAAAATATTGCTCTGAATCTAGATATTCAAATGGATGAATTCATGCAGGTTGTGATTACTTTGACAGTCGCAAACGACGATAAGATTGAACATAATGGAACCGTAGGATTGATTCTTTGTCACGGATATTCAACGGCATCAAGCATAGCGGACACGGTAAATCATATTTTGAATCAGCATGTGTTTGATGGAATGGATATGGAAGTGCAGATTTCCATCGATAAGATGTGTTTGATGGTGGATGACTATTTAAGGCGTAAAGCACCTGTAAAAGAATTGATGCTTCTAGTAGATATGGGAAGTTTAGAAGATATTTATGAAAGAATAAACCCTTTATCTGATTGCAATATTGGAATAATAAATAATGTTTCTACAGCTTCTGCTTTAGAAGTGGGTAACTTGATGAAGCAACATATGCATGCTCGTCAAATTATTAAAACCATCAAAGAAAATTATGAGATGAGTTATCAATTTATTGAAAGTAAACAGAAGACAGAGGCTATATTGACAGTCTGTGCTACGGGATTTGGTTCAGCAAAGAAAATTGGCGAATTGTTAAAGAATTCTTTACCAAAATCAATACCTTTAGAAATTATTCCTTATGATTATCGATCGTTAGTTACACATGGTATAGAGGATAATATATTTTCAGAATATGATGTGAAAATGTTGATTGGTACATTGGATCCAAAGGTTCCTGGTGTTAAATATATGCCGATGGAAAATATTGTGACAAATGATGAAGTTCATTATTTACATGAATTAATTGGCAAATATTTGTCAGATGACGAACTAAAAATGTTTAATGAAAATATTGCCAAGAACTTTACTTTGGATAATATTGTAAATCATTTAACAATATTAAATCCTCAAAAAGTTATGGAGGATGTGGAAGAAATTGTATCTGAATTAGAAAAATTATTTAAATGTTCACTGGATATTACGACAAAAGTGGGCGTGTATGTGCATTTGAGTTGTTTGATTGAAAGGTTAATTTTACGTCAAGGAATTGCGGAATCAGAAGGGATGATAGATTTCGCAAAGAAATATCCGGATTTGATTGAGAATATAAAAGATATTTTTAGTGGCGTAGAATATAGATATAGTGTCGAAATTCCTGTACCTGAAATTCGATATTTACTGAATTATTTTGATTTTGATGAATAAATCAATGAAAAGCGTGTCCGACAATTGTTGGCACGCTTTTTGCTATTAAAGAAGTGAGAGGAGGCTGATATATATGCCGAATATACTTTTAACAAGAATCGATAATCGATTGGTTCATGGACAAGTAGGAGTTACATGGACAAAGACAATTGGAGCTAATCTTCTTCTTGTTGCGAACGATGAAGCTAGCCAAGACAAGATTCAGCAGCAACTTATGAGTGTTACTGCAAAATCATCTGGTGTAGGAATTCGTTTTTTCTCACTTGAGAAAACAGCTGCGATAATTGGTCGTGCAGCACCGAATCAAAAAATATTTATTGTCGCAAAAACACCACAGGATGTAAGAACTCTAATTGATAAGGGTGTTCCTATTAAAGAAGTAAATGTTGGCAACATGCACTTTTCAGAAGGAAAACATCAGTTAACTAAAAAGGTATATGTGGACGACCAAGATATGGAAGATTTGAAATACATTTCTTCAAAAGGCGTGCATGTATATATTCAGGACGTTCCTGGAGACGTAAAAACAGAAATTTAGAAATTAGTGGAGGAGAGATATTATGCAGATTACATTAATGCAAGGTATCCTTTTAGCAATCATGACAATTATTGTTGGTCTTGATTTCTTCTTGGAAGCCTTCTTCGTGTTTAGACCTTTAATGGTATCTACATTTACAGGTATCATTTTAGGTGATGTTGTTTTAGGATTAAAAGTTGGTGCTTTGATTGAACTTGCCTTTGCGGGATTAACTCCTGCCGGAGGAACTCAGCCACCTAACCCTGTATTTGCCGGGTTGATGGGAACTGTATTGGCGTATACTACAGGTTGTCAACCATCAGCTGCTCTTGGCTTATGTTTACCATTCTCATTCTTAGGACAATATTTAATTTTGTTCTATTATTCAGCTTTTTCATTCTTCATGGGAAAAGCAGACAAGGCTGCTTCTGAAGCAGATACGGGTGCGATTGCGAAAATTAACTTAACGACAATGGCAATCGTTTCTATTTCTTATGGTGTTGTAGCTTTCTTGTGTACATATGTTGCCCAAGAACCAATGAAGATGTTTGTTAATTCTTTACCAGAAGTCATTACTCACGGTTTAGAAGTTGCTGGTGGTATTTTACCAGCCGTTGGATTTGGTATGTTGTTACGTGTAATGATGAAAGCAAAATACACACCATACTTTATTGCGGGTTTCTTAATGGCCAGCTTCTGCGATATGCCTAACTTATTGCCAGTTGCTTTATTGGGTACAGTTTTCGCATTAATTGATTTCTTTGGTGCAAAACAACGCAAACAAGATATAGAAGAAGCTTTACAAAATGCTTCAATTGACAGCTTTGGAGGTGACGATAATGTCGGAATCTAAAAAATTAACGAATCACGATATTACCATGCTAGGTATTCGTTCTTCATTCTTACAGGCTTCATTTAACTATGAACGTATGCAAGCTTGTGGTTTCTTATGGTCAATGTTACCAGTATTGAAAAAGATTCATGGAGACGATAAAGAAGCGTTGTCATTAGCAATGACAGATAACTTGGAATTCATTAATACACACCCTAACTTAGTAGGATTCTTAATGGGATTGATGATGTCATTAGAAGAAGGTGGTGCAGATCACGATACTATTAAAGGTTTGAAATTAGCGTTATTCGGACCAATCGCTGGTATTGGAGATGCGATTTTCTGGTTTACAATTTTACCAATCGTTGCCGGAATTTCTTGTTCATTTGCTTCTCAAGGATCCATTCTTGGACCAATCATTTTCTTCTTAGTTTATTTAACAATTTGGATCTTGCGTATTGTATGGACACACTTAGGATATAACTTGGGTACAAAATCAATTGATATTATTACTGAAAACTCAGATACTATTGCCAATGCAGCAACTATCTTAGGTATTACAGTAATCGGAGCCTTGATTGCTTCTTATGTATCCATTAACTTATTGCCAGTCATCGAAGTAGATGGTGGAATCAAAGTTGCAGTACAAACAGAATTCTTTGATAAAATTTTCCCTAACTTCTTGCCAATGTGTGTAACATTATTGTGTTTCTGGTTGTTGAAGAAAAAACAAGTCAGTCCAATCGTATTGATTGTGGCAATCATCGTATTGTCAATTGTAGCATCAGCTATTGGATTACTATAATAAAGAAAAAAACTCTTAGTTTTCGCTAAGAGTTTTCTTTATGTTTTCTACATCTTCTTTAGTCGCAAGACCAACTTGGAAGGCACTTGCACTACCACAACACAAACCATTGATGAATGCTTTATCATAGTCGTTTGTTTCTAAATACCCTGCAAGAAAACCTGCAACCATCGAATCACCAGCACCAACAGAATTCACTACTTCTCCTTTTGGTGCTTTACTTTGAATCACTTCATTATTATCACTTACAAGCACTGCACCTTGTCCTGCCATAGAAATCAATACGTTTTGAGCACCCATTTCCTGTAGCTTTTTGGCGTAAGGAATGACTTCATCTCGAGTGTTTAATTCGACATTAAAGATTTCACCTAATTCATGATTGTTTGGTTTTATTAAGAAAGGTTTATATTTTAATACTTTTAATAATAGGTTGTTTGTCGCATCGACAACAACTTTTATTTTCTTTTTCTGAACACGTTCCATGATCTGTTCATACATTGTATCTGGTAAAGTACTTGGGATGCTTCCTGAAATAACGAGAATATCTTTTTCTGTTAGATCATCTAATTGATTGAATAATTCTTGAATGTCTTCTGGCTGAATATCAGGTCCCATACCATTGATTTCTGTTTCTTCATCTGATTTCATTTTTACGTTGATTCTAGATAATCCTTTCTTTACATGAATGAAATCTGTTTTAGCTCCATAACTCTCTAATCGATGTTCAATTTCTTCTCCTGTAAAACCTGCCATAAAACCTAGGGCTGTACTTTCGTGTCCAAGATTGGATAGGACAATTGAAACATTAATGCCTTTTCCTCCGGGAAGGATTTCTTCGAATTTTGTTTTATTAATGATACCAGGCTTAAAATGATCGACTTGAATAACGTAGTCTAATGAGGGGTTAAAAGTAATTGTATAAATCATAATGATCTCCTTTTCTTTATCTGATTATAGGATACTCCTTTTATTGTTGTTTCGCAAGTGAAATATTTTTGAAATAACAGTTGACAATTAAAATAATTGGTTTATTATGTAGATGTAGCTTTTGAAACAACAATTTACAGAGAGAGGAGACTTTTAAAATGAAAGCAAAGGCAGTGCGATTACATGGAGCTAATGATTTAAGATTAGACGAATTTGAATTACCAGAAATTAAGGAAGATGAGATTTTAGTAAAGGTTGTCTCAGACAGTGTCTGTATGTCAACTTACAAATGTGCCATCTTAGGAGTGAATCATAAACGTGTTCATGAAGATGTTGCGGATCATCCAGCTATTATGGGACATGAAATGGCGGGTGATATTGTTAAGGTTGGTGCTAAGCATCAAGACAAATTTAAACCGGGAATGAAGTTTACTTTACAACCAGCATTAAACTATAAAGGAACAATGTGGTCACCTGGTTATTCTTATGAATTTTTTGGTGGAGATACAACTTACTGCATTATTCCAGCTGAAGTAATGGAGCTAGGATGCTTACTTGAATATAAAGGTAAAGCGTATTATGAAGCTAGTTTAGCTGAACCAATGTCATGTTCGATTGGAGCATTTAATGCAGCTTATCATACACATATGGGTGTGTATAAACATGAAATGGGAATTAAGAAAGATGGAAAACTTGCGATTCTTGCAGGAGCAGGCCCTATGGGACTTGGCGCATTAACATATGCGTTGCATAGAGATATTCGCCCTAAAATGGTAGTAGTTGCGGACGTAAATCAAGAAAGATTAGATCGAGCAGCTCACTTATTCCCAGTTGAAGAAGCGGCAGCTGATGGAATTGAATTGCATTTCGTGAATACAGGAAAGATGGAAGATCCTGCAGCCGGATTAAAAGAAATTACAGGTGGAACTGGTTTTGATGATGTATTCTGTTATGCACCGGTTGAAGCGGTTGTGGAATTGTCAAGCGCTGTATTAGGTCGTGATGGATGTTTAAATTTCTTTGCGGGACCTACGGACAAACAGTTTAGTGCAAGAATGAATTTTTACGATGTTCACTATAATTCGACACATGTAATGGGAACTACAGGTGGAAATACAGATGATATGATTGAATCTTTACGCTTAACAGCAGAAAATCGTATTGATCCAGCTGTTATGATTACACATATTGGTGGTTTGAATGCAGCGGCTGAAACAACATTAAATTTACCTAAGATTCCAGGCGGAAAGAAGTTGATTTATACGCATTTAAATATGCCATTGATTGCGTTAACAGATTTAAGAGAAATGGGAGAAAAAGATGATCGATATACTGCGTTGGCAGATATCGTAGATGCTCATAAGGGATTGTGGTGTCCTGAAGCCGAAGAATATTTATTGGCTCATTTTGAACAAGAATAGATTTTATTAAACCGAGAATCTTGTGTATACTAAATACAGTAAATACAGGAGGTATTGTATGGAAGTAATGGATCAAAGAAGAAACGAAATTGTAGAGTTTGTGAATGAAAACCAAACGGTAACTTTTACACAATTAAAAGAAAAATTTCCTTCTGTGTCTGAAATGACCTTGCGTACTGATTTAAAATATTTAGATCAAGCTAAAAGAATTGTTCGAATTCATGGGGGAGCCAAATCTATGGATGTGGTTTCTGGAAATGATGATGTCTTAAAACTTCGTTACGGACGGAATGTAAACGAAAAGAAAGAGATAGCGCAAAAGGCATTATCATTTGTAGAACCAGCTAAGACAATTTTTGTGGATTCAGGCAGTACGACTACAATGTTGGCACATGTTTTAAATAATCAAAATAATATTTTTTATACAAGTGGCTTAACGTGTGCTATAGAGATGGCAAAACTTTCTAAATCGAAAGTGTTTGTGACAGGTGGAAATCTAAATATGCGAAGTTTTAGTGTCAACGGAATGGATGGACTTCGCTGCTTAGAGAAGGTCAACTTCGATGTTGCGTTTATTGGTGTAACTCGTTATGCGAAAGATACGGGGTTTACATGCGAATCTTTAGAGGATTGTGAGTTAAAGCGAAAGGCAATTGAAAGATCTAAAAAAGTGATTGTGTTAATGGATTCTAGCAAAGTGGAAAGAAAGGGTACATATACAATTTGTGATTTAGATCAAGTGGATGTATTGATCAGTGATTCGTTACTTTCAGATAGTTTTAAACAAGAATGTGAAAAACGAGGACTATCTGTATATTAAAGAAGTCCTAAGAAAGGACAATTATGAAAACAACTCTTCAAAAGCTTGGTAAAAGCTTATCTGCGATGGTTATGCCTAATATTGGTGCTTTTATCGCTTGGGGATTTATAACAGCTTTATTTATTGCGGACGGATGGTTACCAAATGAACAATTGGCATCGATTCAACCATATATGTTGACTTATTTATTACCAGTATTAATTGCGGCAACCGGAGGAAGAATGGTTGGCGGTGATCGTGGACTTGTGATGGGGGCGATTGCGATTATTGGATGTATTGCCGGTGTTGGTGGAACCCAAGGACAACCTATGTTGATGGCAGCTATGGTTATGGGACCATTTTCTGGCTGGGTAATTAAAAAATTTGATCAAATGATGGATGGACATATGCCTGCTGGCTTTGAAATGTTGATCAATAATTTCTCTGTCGGTATTTTAGGTATGTTGATTGCGATATTAGGATACTATATTATTGGCCCTTTTATGACAGGTGTTTTGACTGTGTTAACATATGGAGTTGATATACTTGTAAATAAGGGATTGATTCCTTTGGTAGCAATCTTTATTGAACCGGCTAAGGTTTTATTCTTAAACAATGCGATCAACCATGGAATATTTACACCAATTGGAGCTGAACAAGCTGCACAAACAGGCAAATCCATAATGTATATGTTGGAGGCTAATCCAGGGCCTGGTTTAGGTGTACTATTAGCTTATTGGTTATTTGCGAAAGATAAAGCAACGAAAGATTCTGCGCCTGGAGCTATTATTATCCATTTCTTAGGTGGAATTCATGAAATTTATTTTCCATATATTTTGATGAATCCAGTTGTGATTGTTGCTCCAATTTTAGGGAATATTTGTGCAATTGCATTTTACTCTATTTTCAATATTGGATTGAAAGGTCCATCAAGTCCAGGTTCAATTATTGCTTTCTTGTCTATGGCAGAAAAAGGCTCTGTGTTCATGACAGCATTAGGTGTTTTGATTGCGGCTGGCGTTTCATTCTTGGTGGCAAGCCCAATCGTTAAGCTTGCTGGGGAAAAGAATTTGGATGAAGCTAGTAAAAAGGTGCAGTCTATGAAAGCTGAAAGTAAAGGAAGAAGTGAAGCTTTATTAGATGTTTCTTTGGTTCGTAAGATCGTATTCGCGTGTGATGCAGGTATGGGATCTAGTGCAATGGGAGCTACTAAATTTAGAAACCGTTTAAAAGGTGTGCGACCAGATTTAACGGTAATTAATACATCTGTGGATAATATTCCAGTGGATTGTGATGTTGCGGTCGTACAAGAAACTTTGGTAGAGCGTGCAAAAAAATCTGCACCTTTTGCGAAAATAGTTACAATATCAAACTTCTTGGCGGATCCAGCTTTAGATAATTTGTTTTTCCAGTTGTCGACAGGAGATTCGATTATGACAGAAGCAGTTAAGGAAGAGGACGAAATAAAACCGGTTCAAGAAGATGTTATTCAATTGGATGGAATTAAATTAAACCTTCCTTCTGTATCCAAAGAAGAAGCGATTACAGAGGCTGGTAAGTTGTTAAGAGAATTAGGCTATGTGGATGGCGCTTATATACCGGCTATGTTGGAACGTGAAGAATTAGTAACTACTTATATTGGTATGGGATTGGCTATTCCTCATGGCACTACACATGGTGATGATGTGATTCATAAAACAGGTATCGTATTGCTTCAATATCCGGATGGAATTCAGTTTGGGGATGAAAAAGCACAGCTTGTGATTGGTATTGCAGGTAAGGGTGGAGAACATATGGAAGTGTTATCTAAAATATGTTTGGCCCTTGAAGATGAAGCTGTACTTAATAAAATGAAGACAACGAATGATAAAGAGTGGATATTAAAACAATTATCATAATAAAGAAGGACGAGAAAATTTACTCGTCCTTTAATACGTTTGCGATTTCATTTAATGAATCTAAGAAATAGATGTTTTGTTGCTGCTTTGGTGTGGATAATTCACAATCAATCATGTGCTGTAGGAATGCTTTTAAATGATCGTAATATCCATTCACATTATAGAAAATGCATGGGCATTCAAGTTGGTACAGTGAAAGTTTTGATAAGATTTCACTGACTTCTTCTAATGTTCCAGTTGCGCCTGGAAAGGCAATGAAAGCATCACCAAGTTCAATCATTCTTGTTCTTCGATCGGCAATGTCTTTTTCAATGTACAGCTCGGTAAGGTTATCCATGTGGACACCTTCATCCACAAACATTTGTGCTTCTACACCAATTACTTTGCCACCCGCATTTAATGTGCTATTGGCTAGTTCTCCCATTAATCCGGTTTTAGATCCGCCGAACACTAATGTATGATTGTTTTTGGCAATCCATGTTCCTAATTCTATTATTTTTGTTTTAAAGTCTGGATCATTTCCATAGGTTGATCCTAAATATACTGTAATGTTCATAAACTACCTCCTACAATTAGTTTACATTAAAAGTGTGCACAAAAAAAGCTTAGCACAAGCTAAGCTTACATGGAAATAAATCCAAATGCGTTCGCAATTGAACTTAATAAAATAATGAATGCGAAAATTGGACATAAGTATTGAATCATGAAATTGAATATTTTCTTGCGTTTGAATGAATTTCCATCTTTTGTGATTTCTGCTTCGACTTTTTCTAATCCAACAACTCTTGAAACAAATATACAAATCGCAATGGCAGCGATGGGCATCATGACTGAGTTTGTTAAGAAATCAAAGAAGTCTAAAAATTGCATTCCGATGATTGTCACGTTTGACAATGGACCATAACCTAAACATGATAGTGTTCCTAACCCAATCATAATAATACCTAAAATGATTGTAGATTTTTTTCTAGACCAATGTAATTCATCTTGGAATGTGGATACAGCACTTTCGGTTAGCGCAATAGAGCTTGTGATAGCTGCGAATAACACCAACAAGAAGAAAATGATACCGATACCTGTGCCTAGTCCCATACTTGCGAACACTTTAGGGATTGTGATGAACATCAAGGATGGTCCGGCTTTTAATGTTTCCATGTTTCCACCTGAAAAAGAAAATACAGCTGAAATAATCATCAATCCTGCCATAATCGCAATGGCTGTATCGAAAATTTCTACGTTTTCTGTTGAACCTTCAATGGAAACGTCTTTTTTCATATAAGAACCAAATGTGATCAAAATACCCATCGCAATGGATAACGAATAGAACATTTGTCCCATAGCACTTACTACGGTCATCCATGAAAAATTATCAAAATTAGGAATTAAGAAATATTTAACACCTTCAAATGCACCAGGTCGACTGATTGAATATCCTGCAATGATTACAGATAATACGACAAGAACTGGCATCATAAATTTGGATACTCTTTCAATTCCGTTTTGAACACCTGCATAAATGATGGCGAGTGTAAATAAAGTAAAGAGTATAAAACATATTTCTGTAGATACTCCGTTTGAAATGAAGTTTGAAAAATATGTATCTGTGGCAAGTAATTTTGCATCGCCTTTTAAATACTCGAATAAGTACTTGATGACCCAACCTCCGATTACAGAATAATAGGGTACGATCAAGATGGGAATAATGGCATGGATCCATCCGGAAAATGATGCAAACTTTGTCTTTGCGAAAGTATGAAAAGCTCCCACTGGACTTTTCTTTGTCATTCTACCTAGTGTTGTTTCGGCTATAATCATTGTATAACCAAAAGTTAAGGCAAGAACAATGTAAATAAGTAGGAAGATTCCTCCTCCGTATTTTGCGGCTAAATAAGGAAATCGCCAAATGTTACCAAGACCAACACTGGCTCCTGCGGCAGACAAGACAAAACCTAATTTGCCAGAAAATGTACTACGTTTATTGTGCATAATAAAAACACCCTTCCTCAATGATTTAAATTATATCATCTATGAAAGGGTTTGCGCAATTTTATGAAAAAATAAATGTCGAATTTCTTAACATTTCTGAAAAATATGTTTTGAATAAAAAAAGAAGTCCTTTCGGACTTTGTTTGAAAAATGGTGACGCGTACGGGATTCGAACCCGTGAATGCATGCGTGAAAGGCATGTGAGTTAACCGTTTCTCCAACGCGCCATGTATATGAAACTCGTCTTTCTTGACAAGTGCTCACTTATATTACTACATGATTTTAATTAATGCAAGTATTTTTTTAAAATATTTGACAGAAAGTTTTAATAGTATATAATGTGAACAGTTAATTAAGTTAACTAAGGAGAAAAATATGATTCGATTATTAGTAGATTCAGCAAGTGATTATACGCAAGAAGAGATTAGAAATAAAAATTTATATTTTGTGCCATTACAAATTCAGATTGAAGGAAAGAATTATTTGGATGGTGTTGATATTGATAAGGAAACGTTTTATGAGAAGATGATGAATTCAAAAGAATTTTTTAAAACATCACGGGAGTTTGACACCCCTTTTTACAACTGAACTTAAACATAGCGCTTAAACTAGCGCTTTTCTTTTACTTTTTTTGTCAAATTATTTGTTTTTGTATATCGTATTATCTCGTATTCTGTGATATAATTGTATTAGGTGATATTTATGCGTGTTACAACTACTAAATCTAAAACAGATGAATCTTTTTATATCAATTATGCTTTCATCAACGAAAAAGGAAAAAGCACCTCAAGAATCTACAAGAAGCTCGGTAAACTTTCTGAACTTTCTAAAGAACTGAATACAGACAGAGATGGTGTTATGGCCTGGGCAAGAGAACAGGCCCGTATAGAAACTGAAAAATATAAAAGGGAAAATGAATCAGTTTCTATCGCTCTTAATCCAAATATTCCAATCAAGAAGGATCAACAGAACACTTTTAATTGTGGCTATCTTTTTCTACAAAGCATATATTATTCTCTACATTTGGATAATATCTGCAGAAACATCAAAAACAGACATGATTACGAATACGATTTGAACGCAATTCTTTCCGATCTGATATATGCTCGTTTTTTAAACCCAACGAGTAAGTTAAGTTCATTTAAGTATTGTCATTCGCTTCTTGAACAACCTACTTATCATTTACACGATATCTACAGAGCATTAACTGTTCTAGCTGAAGAGAGTGACTATATTCAGGCAGAGCTTTACAGAAATTCAAACTACATCCATAAAAGAAATACACGCGTTCTTTATTATGACTGTACAAATTATTATTTCGAAATCGAACAGGAACGTGGAGATGCCAAGTACGGTAAAAACAAAGAAAACAAACCAAATCCAATAGTAGGTATGGGATTATTTATGGATGCCGACGGATTCCCTTTATCATTTGATCTGTTTCCTGGGAACCAAAATGAACAGCTGACATTAAAAGACCATGAACATAAAGTCATCAATGATTTTCAATGTTCTCAATTCGTTTATTGTTCTGATAGTGGACTTGGTTCTAAGAAAAACCGTCTTTTGAACACAACAGGCGGAAGAGCTTACGTGATTACACAATCTCTTAAAAAGCTAAAAAAAGATGTTCGAGAAACAGCTTTATCTACATCACAATACAGAAAGATTGGTTCCAACAAATTCATTGATTTGAATGACCTAGACGAAGAAGATCCAGAAGTTTTTAATTCTATCTACTACAAAGAAATTCCATATGACAGTAACGAGCTTTCTGAAACTTTAATTGTGACTTATTCGCCTAAATACAGAAAATATCAAGCATCTATACGTCAGAATCAAATACAAAGAGCTCAAAAAATGATTACAGATAGCGGCAAGCCAAAAAAGAATCGTAAAAACCCTAACGATCCCGCTAGATTTCTTAAAAAACAGTCCTTCACGGACAATGGTGAATTAGCTGAAGATGAAATCTGGCAAATCGACCAAGAAGTTATTGAAAAAGAAGCAATGTATGATGGATTTTATGCCGTTGTTACAAATCTTGATGATGATGTTCAAGATATAATAGCCATCAACAAAAGAAGATGGCAGATTGAAGAATGTTTTAGAATTCTAAAATCAGATTTCGATGCCAGACCCGTTTATTTAAGAGACGATGATAGGATCAAAGCTCATTTTCTTATTTGTTTCATGGCCTTATTATTCTTCCGAATTCTAGAAAACAAACTAGAATATAAATATACAGCAGACAAAATTGTGGACACCATGAAAAAGATGAATCTTACATTATTAGAAGGATATGGATACATCCCATCCTATACAAGAACAGATATTACAGATGATCTTCATAAATTGTTTGGATTCAGAACAGATTACCAAATAACAAAAAAACAGAAAATGAGAAACATCATACATCAAACAAAAGATAAGAAAAAAATACTATAATCCGCAACAACGCAAAAAAGTGGCTCAATGCCTTTATACTAGGGCTTTGGACCACTTTATTTCTTTTCTAGCTGTCAAAGACAGGATTTTAGCAGTTTTGATTCACTTAGTCGAGAATTGTATGGAAAAATTAATAATTTGACATAAATAATGCGGATTTAAAATGTAGATTTAAAAGTGTATATTGGAACTCAAAAAGTGGACATTAAAACCCTTTATAATGAATTTGGGTACAATCAAGTGTTTTGAAGAATGTATACGATTAAATGAGTTCAGATTTAAATTAAGTTGGAATTATTGAACTTGTTAAATGTGAACTAAAGTTTAACACCATTTTAATTGGACATGAATAGTGTATATTCAAAGTGTTTTAACAGGAATTTATGTGCACTTTTTTTGATTTGTTGATATAATAAAGATTACGATGGAAAGTAGGGATAGTATGCCAAAACAACAATATGATGAAAGTAGTATCGTTATTTTAGAAGGTTTGGATGCCGTAAGAAAGCGTCCAGGAATGTATATTGGATCTACCGATTCAAAAGGTCTGCATCATCTAGTATGGGAAATTGTCGATAATGCGATTGATGAAGCTTTAAATGGCTATGGTGATGAAATCACAATTACACTAGAAAAAGATGGCAGTGTTACAGTAGAAGACCACGGGCGTGGAATGCCTGTTGGAAAACATAAATCAGGGGTGAGTACACTTCAAGTTATTTTTACCATTCTGCATGCTGGTGGTAAATTTACAAGTCATGGAGGCTATACAAGTGCTGGAGGATTGCATGGTGTAGGTGCAAGTGTTGTGAACGCTCTTTGTACATGGTGCAAAGTTATGGTACATGATGGAAAAGATGTATGGAGTATGACATTTGAAGATGGGGGAAGTAAGATTGGAAAACTTGAAAAAGTAGGAAAAACCAATCATACCGGAAGTATTGTTTCCTTTAAACCGGATCCGTCTATTTTTAAATCGGTTCACTTTTCATATTCAACCATTTGTGAAAGAGCCCAAGAAGATGCTTTCTTATTAAAAGGGTTAAAAATGATTGTACGCGATAAGCGAAAAGAAGAAAGAGAAGTCGTTTACCAATATGAAGATGGATTAAAAGCCTTTATTGAAGAAGTGAATCAAGATCATACGCCAATGCATGATCCAATTAGTTTTAGAGGTGAAAGTAACCAGATCATTGTAGAAGGATGTTTCCAATATACAGATGAATATCAAGAGAACATTTTCTCATTCACAAACATGGTTCGTACGCGTGATGGCGGATCTCATGAAACAGGGGCGAAACAAGCTTTTACGAAAGTCTTTAATGAATATGCTCGTAAGAATGGTTTCTTAAAAGAAAAAGATAAAGGATTTGATGGGAATGATGTCAGAGAAGGTTTGACATTAGTTATCAATCTGACAATTCCAGAAGATTATCTACAATTTGAAGGGCAGACCAAAGAAAAGTTAGGTACACCAGAAGCTAAGCCAGCAACAGAAACGGTGGTATCGGAAAACCTTCGTTACTTCTTGGAAGAAAATAAAGAGGTTGCCAATGCTCTAGTACGTAAGATCATCAAGGCAGCTCAAGCTCGTAATGCCGCAAGAAAAGCGCGTGCCGATATTCGTAATGGAAAAGGAAAAAACCGTTCGGAAAGAGTGTTATCTGGAAAGTTGGCATCGGCTCAAAGTAAGGATGCCAGAAGAAAAGAATTATATCTAGTCGAAGGGGATTCTGCGGGTGGTTCTGCAAAACAGGGGCGTGATTCAAAATATCAAGCGATTCTTCCTTTGCGTGGTAAAGTATTGAATACAGAAAAGGCAAGTCTTGAAGCTATCGAAAAGAATGAAGAGTTAAATACCATTATTCATGCCTTAGGTGCTGGTGTAGGTGCAAATTTTACGGCTGAGGATTCAAACTACTATAAAGTCATTATCATGACCGATGCCGATGATGATGGAGCTCACATTCAAAACTTATTATTGACATTCTTCTATCGTTATATGCGTGATTTAATTACGCATGAAATGTTGTATATTGCCTTGCCACCACTATATCGGATTGCCAAGGCGGGTAAAGAATACTATTTATATACAAATGAAGAATTAGATGAGAAAAAAGCCGAATTAAAAAATGGTTACACCATTACACGATATAAAGGTCTTGGTATGCATACAGCGATGAAGAACTGGATTCGATTCTTCAGGAAGTAGGGCGAGACACGAATAATAAGATTCAGAGATATAAAGGTCTTGGTGAAATGAATGCCACTCAGCTTTGGGATACCACAATGAATCCTGAATCAAGAACTTTACTTTGTGTGACCATTGAAAATGCGATGATGGCTGAAAAAAGAGTGACTGAATTAATGGGAGATAAGGCGGAGCTTCGCCGTAACTGGATCGAAGACAATGTTGTATTTACTCTAGAAGATGATTATAAGGAGGTAAATGCGTGAAAGAAAAAGAAGTAAAACATAATGTTTTAAAGAATTCTTTAGAAGATATCATGGCCGATCGTTTCGCCAGATATTCTAAATATATTATTCAAGAGCGTGCTTTACCAGATGCAAGAGATGGCTTAAAGCCAGTACAAAGACGTATTTTATATGCGATGTATGAAGATGGAAATACTTACAACAAGCCATATCATAAATCCGCAAAAACAGTCGGTAACGTCATTGGTAATTATCACCCTCATGGGGATAGCTCTGTATATGATGCGATGGTTCGTATGTCACAAAATTGGAAGATTACTAATCCTTTAATTGACATGCAAGGAAACAATGGATCTATCGATGACGATCCGGCGGCTGCGATGCGTTATACAGAAGCGCGTTTAGCCAAAATCAGTGATTTCTTGTTGCAGGACATTGATAAAGATACAGTGGAATGGGCACCCAACTTTTCCGATGAAAAGATGGAACCCACTGTACTTCCAGCACGCTTTCCTAACTTATTAGTCAATGGTATTACAGGCATTGCGGCTGGATATGCCACAAATATTCCACCTCACAATTTAAATGAGGTTGTTCAAGCAAGTATTTATCGTATTTCACACCCCGATTGTTCATTAGAAGAATTGATGCAGTTTGTGAAAGGCCCTGACTTTCCTACAGGCGGCATCGTGATGGGACTTGACGGAATCAAACAAGCCTTTCAAACAGGACGTGGACGTATTTTAATTCGTTCGAAAGTGGAAATTGTACCAACACGTACAATTAAACAAATTGTGATTCATGAGATTCCTTATGAAGTAATCAAGTCGAACTTGGTAAAGAAAATTGATGAGATTCGTTTAAACAAAAAAATCGATGGCATTTTAGATGTGCGTGATGAAAGTGATCGTACGGGATTAAGAATTGTCGTGGATCTTAAAAAAGATAGTAATGATGAACAGATCTTAAACTATTTATATAAAAATACAGATCTTCAAATATCATACAATTACAACGTCATTGCGATTGTGAATAAGGCACCTGTACAAATGTCATTAGCCATGATGTTAGATGCCTTTATCAACCACAGAGAAGATGTAGTGATTCGTAGAAGTAAATATGATTTAGCCTCTAAAAAAGATCGTGCACACATATTAGAAGGCTTGATCAAAGCTGTAAGTGTAATGGATGAGATCATTCGTATCATTCGTAAATCAAAAGATAAGGCCCATGCCAAAAAGAATTTGATTGAACGTTTTGACTTTACAGAAAAACAAGCAGAAGCCATTGTCATAATGCGCTTATATCGTTTAACAAATACAGATGTTAAAGAATTAAAGGCAGAATTTAAACAACTTCAATGCGACATTGCCGAATTAGAGAAGATTATTTCCGACAAAAATGAACTTCATAAAGTCATGGTGGAAGAATTAGAAAAGGTGAATGAAGAATTTAATACACCTCGTCTTTCGGATATTGTACATATCAAGCGTGTATCTATGAGAAGCTATAATGCTTCTAGTGACTCCATGACACAACGAAAAGATACAGATTCATTAGTTTGTTACGGAGCGAGTCATACATTACAGACATTAGTTTTCTTCACAAACCGTGGTACATATGGATATATTCCGGTTTACCAGATTGAAGAGGCAAAATGGAAAGATTTGGGTGGTCATATCTCAAATTATATTAAGATGGATTCAAGTGAAAAAATTATCGCAGCCTATGTATTGGATTCCTTTAAAACAGGAGTTCATGTCATAAGTGCAAGTCGTCATGGTATGATCAAGCGTACCGAATTAAAAGAATTTGAAGTTTCACGTTCTAATAAAACAATGGCTTGTATGAAGATTGGGGCTATGGACGAAATGATTAGTGTATCTTTATCTTATAAACCAGATGATCAAGTCATTCTAGTAAGTGAACAAGGCTATGGCTTGATGTATCCGGTTGAACAAATTCCGTTGGTTTCAAATAAATCCAAAGGTGTGAAGGCGATGAATCTATCAAAGGATGATTGCGTAGCTTCTATTTGTGTCAGTCAAAATCGTGAGGAACAAGTCTTAATTTCTACGACAACCCTTTCTTTAAAGCGTATGAAACAAACGGAGATTGCACCATTAAATCGTCCGGCGAAAGGAAATCGTATTTGTAAGTTAGTGAAGTCCAATCCGAATGTGATATTAAATGTACATGTGGTCGATTTAAATACACCATTTGAAATTTATGCAGAAGATATTATGCGTTTTGAGGCAAAAGAAATCAGTTTGATGAATGCCCAAGCTACATTCTCTTCACCACTAGGCAAGGTAGACAAGTTTGAGTGGGTCTCACCACTTGAAAATGTTACGGATGGTTCTTGGGTCAAACAAGATGATTTTGAACAACCATCTTTATTTGATGAGGAAAAAGCATGAGTAAACAACAGGCTAATTTAGTATGCCTTTTAGTTGCGGCCATTTGGGGTGGCGGTTTTATCGCGACCGATGCAGCTTTGCAAACATTTGATCCTTTTACTGTTTTAATGATTCGCTTTATTGGCGCTAGCATCGTTAGTATTATTGTATGTTTAGTCAGTCGTGTAAAGATTTCTAGGGAAGCCTTATTTCGTGGAAGTATTTCAGGTGTTTTAATGTACTTAGCTTTTGCGTTTCAAACCTTCGGCTTATTCTTTACGAATACAGGTCAAAATGCCTTTTTAACAGCTGTCAACGTCGTTCTTGTACCCTATATTGTATGGCTGTTATGGAAAAAGAAACCGAGCAATCATCAACTTGCGGCAAGTGTTGTTTGTCTTGTAGGAATTGCCTGTCTAAGCTTATCTAAAGGGTATTTCTCATTTAGTTTTGGCGATAGTTTATCTTTATCATGTGCCTTTTTCTTTGCGTGTCACATCATATCTTTAGAGTATGCGACAGAAAATTCGAATTCAATTGCGATCAATGCTGTACAAATGAGTGTTGCGGCTATCTTTTCGATTCCACTGGCCTTAAGTTTAGAAACGATACCACAAACAATCACTGCACATGCGTATATGAGTTGTGCTTATATGATCATAGTGGCAACGTTCTTGGCATTTCAACTTCAGACTTTAGCACAAAAAT
>OHVI01000133.1_pt1 | contig 19149 bp, 9 predicted proteins | sample 1579501 | NCBI WGS metagenome assembly OHVI01 (sample SAMEA3882537, study PRJEB24775) | human gut metagenome | biome: human-associated habitat; feature: intestine environment; material: feces | place: Netherlands | collected 2009/2010
TTATTTCCACCCTTTTCAATTACTGTAACGGCTGCATTTTTCACCAGCTCATGTTTCAGAAGGGCACCTTCGATCTCACCAAGCTCCACACGATATCCTCTGATCTTCACCTGTGAATCGATCCGGCCTATGTACTCAATATTTCCGTCGCCTTTCATGCGGACCATATCACCGGTCCTGTAAAGACGGCTTTCCTGCTCACATACAGCAAATGGATTTTCTACAAACACAGATGCTGTTTTTTCCGGAAGATTATGATATCCTCTGGCAATCTGCCTTCCTGCGTGACAAAGTTCGCCGGACGCACCCACCGGAAGCCGGTTCAGATTCTCATCCACAATGTAGCTGCGCACATTCCGCTGTGATTTTCCGATCGGGATGTTGTCATACTGTCTGTCTACCAAAAACTCTGTGGAAGAAACCGTATTCTCTGTAGGACCGTAGCCATTGATCATCTGATAGGTACGGTTACGGTAATGCTTGAATTTCTCGCCGCCAAGTGTAACAAATTTAAGAGCAGGTGCATCCTCCAGAAGTTCTGTAACCAGTTCTCCCATCTGGGTAGGGAAGGTTACGGTGGTGATCTCTTTTTCCTTTATATATCTGCTTATGGCAATGGCGTCCTTACGGATACTCTCCGGTAAAATATACAGGACTGCTCCTGCGGTAAGAGGTGCAAACAGATCGATCACTGACGCATCGAAACAGAAGCTCGCAAACTCTGCCACAATGTCATCCGGTGAAGTATTTCTGCTCAGTGTGATATATTCGATCAGGTTCAACAGATTTCTGTGCTCGATCATAACACCCTTTGGCTTTCCTGTGGAGCCTGAGGTATAGATCATATAGGCAAGGTTCTCCGGTTTCGGAGAAATAAGCTCTGCAGAAAGTTCAAAATCCTCAGCCTCATCTGACACACTGTCCAGACTGATCACATTTCCGTCATAAAATTCCACAAGATTCTGATACTGATCGATCACAAGGAGATTTCTTGCTCCTGAATCCTTCAGCATATATTCAATTCTGCTCTGTGGATACTCCGGATCCAGAGGAACATAGGCTCCGCCGGCCTTCATAACACCCACATAGGCTACTGTATATTCCTTTGTCCTGCCGCACAGGATACCTGCTGCCTGTTCCGGGCCAAATCCGTTTTCCGTAAGCTTCTGAGCAATATAATCAGACATTCTGTCCAACTCTCTGTAAGTAAAATCTCCGGAGTCATCCCGCACTGCCGGTCTGTCCGGATATCTGGCAGCCATCTCCTTAAACAGATCTATGAAGGTCTTTCCTGCATGTTCCGGAATATCCTCCATCTGAGTTTCTTCCTCAAACATCAGCCGGATATCAGCCGGATCGCATTCCCTTAAGATTCCCTCTGCAGTGGTTTCCAGATTGTCAGCCAGATACCGGATAGTTTCCTCATGGTACATATCCCCTCTGTACTCAATCTCAAAGACAAATCTGTTCTTTTCAATGGAAATGCTGACAGAAACCGGTGCCTTTGCCATGTTCAGGCTGACAGGCTCCTCCTGTGCATATTCCCCACCAATGGTGTCAAAAGCAAAATTGTCGCCCTGGTAAATAACCATGGCATCTGCCTTAATATCAAACTCATGGCTGATCTGTGAGAAAGGATAAATATCGTTGTTCATGGAATCGATCAGCTGTTTCTGTACACCGCTCAGGCAATCTTTGGCTGTTCCTGAGAAATCACAGAAAACAGGGAGTGTTTTTACCAGCATACCCACTGTTTCCGAAAGTCTGGAATCGTTTCTTCCATGGTAAATAGTGGTAAATACAGCATCCTTTTTGAAATTATATTTTCCAAGTGTGATACCAAAAGCGGAAATGAAGAATACATTCTCCGTAATTCCATGCTTTTTACAGAATTCCTTCACATCCTGCACGGAAATGGATCTGGTCTCTCTGTGGTAAAGTTCTGCTGTTGGAGCCGCACCGTTTTTGTCCGGATAGAAGCTGATGCTTCCACCTGCATGTTCAAATACTGACTTATAATAATTCTCTGCATTTTTATAGATATCACCTGCCAGGGCATCTCTGTTATCCAGTGCCAGATCATAGGAAGTATAACCTTCCGGTTCCAGCTTCTCACCGCTGTAAGCTCTGTTAATATCATTAATTATAATAGCCAGAGATGTACCATCGGCAACAATGTGGTGAAGGTCCAGGAACAGATAATTGCCATCACAGGTTCTGTAGATTTCAAACCGGAAAAGCTGTTCATTAAACAACATATATGGACGTACCAGAGTGTCTCTGTTCATTCCGTTTAAAATCGGTGTTTTATAACTGAGCCCATCGTTTCGTTTCTGAAGTACATTTCCGTTGTCATCCATAAACAGACGGGTTTTCAGATAAGGATGCGCCTCAACAGTACTGTCAATGGCTTCTGCCAGTCTGTCCAGATCCACCTTGTTATCAAGCTTTAACAGATACGGGATATTGTAAATGGTAGAACCCATATTTGCAGTACACTCAATGAAAATCCCCTCCTGAGTGTTGGTAAGAGGATAACTTTCCTGTACTTCTCTTTTGCTTTCTTTTCCCGCAGTTTTTACAAATTCCTCCATCATTCGGATAGTGGGATGATTCTTAATATCTGAAGTTTTGATCACAATGTCAAAGGCTTTGGAGATCAGGATATTCAGCTTAATGGCAGTGATGGATGTCAGACCTGCCTCATAAATATCTGTGGTAATCCCAAAATCCGTATACCCCAGAACCTCTGCGATACAGTCAAATAATATCTGCTGAACCTCATTCTCAGGCTTAATGATCTCCGCTGCTTTTTTCTCAGGCAGAAGAAGAGCCTTTTTATTTACCTTCTGGTTCTGGTTCAGAGGAATTTTGTCAATCTGCATGGTAACTGCAGGTACCATATAGGCAGGCTTTGTCTCTTTAATAAAATCATTCAGGGCATTGATATCAACAGTGCTGTCCGATACCACATAGGCAGCAATATATTTTCCACCCTTTGGATCATCAAAGGCAACTACAGTGGCATCCCTGATGCCCTCATATCTGCGGATCACTTCCTCAACCTCAGAAAGCTCAATCCTGAAACCTCTGATCTTAACCTGGGAATCCTTTCTGCCAATGATCTGGATATTTCCATCCGGAAGAAATCTTGCCACATCACCTGAATGATACATCACTTCGTATCCCGGTGTATCATCATAAAGATTCTTTGTATAGACCTCGGCAGTTTTTTCCGGCTTGTTAAGATATCCTCTGGAAACCTGCCAGCCGGTGATCATCAGCTCTCCGCATGCACCGGGAGGAAGCATATGCCCCAGCTTGTCTGTAATATAAAGCTTCACATTGTCAAGTGCTTTTCCGATCGGGACATTTGGATAATATTTGTCCACTTCAAATACAGTCGTAAAAATAGTCGCCTCTGTAGGTCCATAAGCATTAATAAACTTATAATCTTTTGGCGGCTCACATGGAACCAGCTTCTCTCCTCCTACAGAAAGATATCTCAGGCTCTTACAATCCATCTCCAGCGCAAACTGCCTTCCCACCTGAGTAGTCATAAAGGAATGCGTGATGCCATTTTCCTCAAAATAGCGCTGCAGTCCAATGAAATCCAGACGGATCTCCTCCGGAATAATGTGAAGCTGTGCACCGTTTGTGATGGCACCGTAAATATCCATCATGCAGGCATCAAAACCAAAGGAAGCATATGCAGCTACCCTGGAATCCGAATCTATGCCATAATACCTCTTGAACCAGTGACAGAAAGCAGTAATATTTCCATATTCCAGCATACAGCCCTTTGGCACACCTGTGGAACCGGAAGTATACAAAAGGATAAACAGATCATGCAGCTGCGGCTTCTTAAGCACAACATCCCTATCCTCCAGCTGCCAGATCTGATCTGTAAACAGCACCGGTCCTTTATATCCGTCTACCAGAGGAAGAAGCTCTCTGTCAGCAATGAGAAGCTTTGCAGAGGAATCCTCCATCATGTACATCAGGCGGTCCCTGGGATAGGTTGGATCCAGAGGCTGGTAAGCTGCACCTGCCTTTATCACGCCCATCGGTGCGATCGCCATATATTCACAGCGGGGGATCAGAATGGAAACAACATCTTCACTGCCAATTCCCTGGGATGCGATATATTTTCCAAGTCTGTCACTGATCTCATCCAGTTCTCTGTAAGTATATTTTTTATCCTTAAATACCACAGCCGTATGGTCAGGAATGGTCTGTACCAGCTCCTCAAACATATCAGCGATGGTCTTACTTCTGTCATATTCGCAGGCAGTATTATTAAATTCCGCAATTTTGTCCGCTCCATTTTGGGAAAGAACAGAAACTTCCGAAATATATTTTGCTTTCAGCAGGGAATCCATAGCTGCCTCATAGGATTCCAGCATTCCACGTACAAAGGCTTCACTGTACATGTCACTGCGGTATTCTGCAGTAAGCACATATTTATGATCGTATTCTCTTACCTGGATCAACAGAGGCATCTTTGACATATCCGGAGAAAGGTCATGACCCCTGGCAACGGTATCACCGATTGGGAAATCATCCCCAAGCTCTGCCTGATATGCAAATACCAGATCAGAATTAATCCCGTACTTTGCACAGATATCAGAGAACGGAAAAATATCATTTGCCATGGAAGACAGAATCTGCTCAGAGAGCTCTGTCATATAGGCCTGTATGGTAACTTTCGGATCACAGGAACAGTAAACCGGCAGAGTCTTTACAAGCATGCAGACTGTATTCTCCAGTCTGGAATCATTTCTTCCGTTATAAATCGTGGAAAAGAGACTGTCGTCTGCATTGGAATATCTGCTCATGAGAATGCCGAATACACCTGTAAACAGAATGTTTGGAGTAACCCCCAGCTTCTCGCAGGCAGAAAGTACCAGAGACTCTCCGGTGTCCACAGGCATCGACAGATATCCTCTCTCAGGAGTCTTTCCTGAGCAGTCAGGAAGAGGCAGGGATTCTGTCTCAATTCCCTCGAAAATACTGTCATAATATTTCTCGGCCTTCTTATATTTTCCCTCTTTCATCTGCTGTTCTTCATCAAGGGCAGCATCAAAGCCTGTGTAGGATTCTTTCTCCAATTTCTCACCCAGATAGGCCCGATCAATATCCTCAAAAATAATATCATAGGAATTACCATCTGCCAGGATATGGTGGAAATCTGTAAAAAGATATTTCCTGTCTTCTGTCACATAAATCCCCGCCCGGAACAGCCGTCCCTTTTCCAGCTTAAAGGGACGCACCAGCTCATCTTTCATCTTTTCAAACTGCTCATTTGTGGTCTGTACCACCTCTGGTACAAAGGCTTCCTCACAAGGCTTCTGCACCATCTCTCCGCTGTCACTTAAATAAACCTTTGTCAGCAGATACGGATGTGCAGCGATCATCTGAGAAATGGCATCTGACAGCTTCTGAACGTCAACAGAGCTTTCCAGTTCAAACAGGAACGGAATATTGTATACCGTACTCTCAGGATTCTTCATGCACTCTGCAAAAATACCTTTCTGGGAGCCGGTAAGAGGGTAAACTTCTCTCTTTTCATAGGTTCTGATCTTCGGTGCAAGCATCACATATTTTTCCAGTTTCTCCACCGTATTGTTTTCGTGGATATCACTGGTTTTCACAGTCACTCCGAATTCCTCTGAAATCAGAATACAAAGCTTCATGGCACTGATAGAAGACAGCCCCGCCCTGTAAAAACTTGTGTCAGTTCCAAAGAAATCGTTTTCTACCACATTGGAAACAATTTCAAAAATCTTCTTCTGCATAGGAGTCTGGGGTTCTTTCAGATTCTTTGGCTGTGCAGCCGGCTTTGGCAGTGCTTTCTTATCAATTTTACCATTCTGTGTCACAGGCATCTTTTCCAGTTGGACAAAAACCTCAGGAACCATATAATGAGCCAGGGACTCTGATGCATAGGCAGAAAGCTCCTCTGTATTGATCTGGCGGTCAGCCATAAAATAGCAGCAGAGGAATTTGTTATCTACAGGCAGAGTAATGCTGGTAATGATTCCCTCATAGGAATTGATCACTTCCTCGATCTCACCAAGCTCAATCCTCAGACCGCGAAGCTTGATCTGATTGTCTATTCTTCCGAAAAATTCAATCTCACCCTCAGGGCTGATCCTTGCAAGGTCACCGGTCTTATAAGCTCTCTCGCCGTTAAGATCAATGAATACAGCCTCTGTTTTATCCGGCAGATTCATATAACCTCTGCCAACGCCCAGTCCTGCGATCACAAGCTCTCCGGTCTCTCCGTCCGGAAGGATCTTATTCTCTTTATCTACAATATATACCTTCACATTACCGTTAGGCGTACCAATGGTAATGTTTCTGCTGTCCGTAATTACCTTCATGGTACAGCTGATGGTAGTTTCCGTAGGTCCATAACCATTCATAATGTAAGCATCCGGGTTTACTCTGCGAATCTTGTCATACAGAGCCGGAGGAAAAGCCTCTGCACCTACATCAAACACCTTAATCTGAGAAACTGCTTTTTCAAGCTGGGGCAGATCGATCATATTGGACAGGTAAGTAGGAGTTGTGGTCATAATATCCACTTTATTTTTTACAATTAAATCTCCAAGCATAATGGGATTCAGGATCTCTTCATCGCTTGCGATCACTGCAGTCATTCCATTGGTGAGAGGGAGAAATTCCTCCAGTACCGAAACATCAAATGTCATGGCTGCCATGGAAAGAGAAACCGATCCCCTGCTGACATAACCATAAGTTTCCGCATTTTTCGGATCCGGATTTACAAAATTGGCAAGGTTGATATGTTCGATCAGCACACCCTTGGGCTTGCCTGTGGAACCAGAAGTATAGATACAATAACAAAGATCATGCTCCCCGATCTTTACCTGAGGATTCTCTGTATTCTCATTCTCCAGAAGTTCCTCGATCAGAAGTACTGTACAGGGAAGCTTAGCAAACAGTTCCCTTCGTTCCTCTGCGATCTCCTTTGTTGTGATAATAAAAGGAGCTCCTGAATCCTCAAAAATATACCGGATCCTGTCATCAGGATAATCCGGTGTGGCAACTGCAAATGCGCCTCCTGCCTTCAGGATACCCTGTCGCACTGCATAGAAATCACAGCATCTCTCAAGAACCACACCTACGATGGTCTCCCGTCTGACACCTTTTTCCACAAGTGCATTGGCAATCCTGTTAGCCCGTTCGTTGAGCTGTGCATAGGTGAAGCTCTCTTTGCCGGAGACAACTGCACATTTCTCTGGATGAAGCTTCACCTGTTCCTCGAACAATTCTGTTACCGGCCGAAACTCAAAAACAAAATTGTTCCTTTCATTAATATTTTTCATTTTCATGTACCTCCTAAAAAGATATTATGGTATTATTCATATCAATCGCACGAATATAATCCATGGATTTTGATACCTTCTTGACAAGTTCAATCCCATGTATATCAAAGTCTTCACTGTCATACTGATATTCCAGAGGGTTGAAATTTACACCGTTATCTCTGATCCTCAGTCTGCAGAGATCATCCTCCAGACAGAGGTTAATGTCGATCCAGTTGGAGGTTTTTCCCCCGAATCGTATAATATTTACAGTCATTTCCTCCGCACACACTGCGGCAAGATTTGCCTTGCTTTTAGAAGCTCCCTGTTCCTGGCAGAACTCTATGATCCTCTTATGAACCGTTTGTGCTTCCTCCATGGTACTCTTAATGGAAAAATCCAGATTAATCCCCGGATTTTTGTCAGGAACAATATAAAAGCTTGTATTCTTATGCCTGATTTTTCTGAAAATACAGGCTGCAACTGCAGTTATGATCTCAGTGGCAACAAATCCTGCTGCAATTCCGTCGATACCGATCCCGTCAATCTGTTTCCATACAAGGATTCCCACCAGGGTTGCAGGCAGAACTACCACCGCATTCTCCAGAAATGTGGCAAAACTTGCAATGACTGTCTCCTCAATGGACTCGTAATAGCTGATAATAAACTTATTCCACAGATAAGGTGCCACACACAAAGCAAAGATGCGCAGCGCCTGGACCATATGGCTGCCCAGCTCGCCACCGCCGCTTCCGAACATGACAGTGATTTCCTCGGTAAACAGCATAATAAGGACAAAGATCACAGCCAGCAGGATGTAACTGTATTTCAGCATCTTTTTACAGAGAACCCGGATTCCCACGTAGTCCTTCTCTCCAAAAAGGATTCCTGCCACATTGGGGATCACACCGATGATTCCGCCTGTAAGCATCTCGACGATCAGCAGCACATTGTCACAGACAGTAAATACTGCCATACCTTCCTCGCCCAGCTGGTTCATGATAATGGTATTCAGTCCAAGCGCCTTTACAAAATTAGCTGCCATAAAGATCAGCATTGGCACGCCTGTGATGATTGCTTCCTTTGTGATTCCAAGTTCGCCCGGCTTTAGCAGGATCAGATGAAGGTTTCGCTTATCAGAGCGGATATAAAGCACAAAAATTCCCATTGCAAACAGGAAACCAAGAACAGTTGATAAGGATGCACCTGTAATTCCCAGCGGAGTATATCTGAGGAATATATAGTCCAGCACAAGATTGATCACATTGGCTGCGATAAGGTAGGCTGATGCCAGCTCCGGATGATTCTCCACTCCAAGGTAATTGACCATCATCAGTCCAATTCCGATCACCGGTGCCCCCAGCATACTTACACGTATGTAATCTCTGGTATAACCGGTCAGGACACCGTCACCTGATACCAGAAGTCTGGCAACAGGTTCTGCTGCAGGAAGGGCGCAGATTGAAAAAATGATTCCCACCACAAGTGCTACTATAAATGTGGCAGAAAACAATTTCGATGCCCCTTCTTTGTCTCGTTTGCCAAGCATGTTTCCCACTGCTATGGAACCGCCGATACCAAGGCAGTAACCCGTAAGCTGAACAAGCGTCTCTACAGGCAGGCTCAGGGTAACTGCAGACATTGCCTCCACACCTATCAGATTACTTACAAATATCGTATCCACAATATTCCCCAGCTGAAGTGCCAGAGACATCATAATCCCCGGAACAATATACTTGTTCAGCTTCGCATTCAGCAGTCTGTTATTTCTCTCTTCCATCGCTTCCTCTCCTTTGTTTTCAGTTTTTTCAAAATATTGTGTCGTAAAACTGTAAGATATTTAAATTTTACCATTTAGTGCGATAAATGGCAAGTTAATAAAGAATGGGAGAAAGCAAATAAATATTGCTATTTACTGTAACCTGATTCCCCATATTTTACAGTCTCTGGTGCCTACAACCGCATAGTTATCGTAGACAGCCGGGGAAGCCTCTATCACACCCTCGCTGACAGATAATACATCTTCCTGTTTACCTGTTTTACCATCAAGAAGGCGGATATCACCTGTACTGTTGCAATAAAGAACCTTTCCTGATCCGTCTTTGTTATAAACGCACACCGGAGAAGACCAGGCATATGAGGAAGAATCCTCCCATGCTTTAGATCCGTCAGATTTTCTCAGACAGGCAAGAACTCCGGATGCATTGTCAGAGGTCTTTGCCACTGTCACATATATATAATCGGCAAGGCTGTTCTTTCCACAGGCAATCGTAGACTGAACTCCACCGGAAACACCGTCATCAGTAGTACATTCATAATCTGTATGCCACACGATCTCACCGGTTTCTGCATCAATCTTCCAGACAGGGACAGTGGCTGTGTCATAACTTCTCCATCCAAGGCGGAAGGAAGTACTTACATACAGATACAGATGTCCTTTTTCGATTTCCAGAACAGGCGTTGAATTAGAATCATCCAATGTATCCTGAACCCATACCAGCTGAAGAGTGTTCAGATCCAGACACATAAGATTTCCCCCATTATCGGTCATAAATATATAGCCTTTATAGATTGCCGCACTGTCTTCCATTCCAAGCCAGAAAGACTCTGTACTGCTTCTTGTTCCATAGTAGCGCCATTTTACAGTTCTGCCCGGATCAATGGATAAAGTCCCACTGTTCAGATCATATTTTGTATTCAGCCTGATCAGATACAGGATTCCGTTCTCTCCCGGATAGATCAGGGTATCTGTCTCTGCATCCACAAGTGCTGATCCGTCAAAAAAGCTCAGACTTCCTCTGAGTGAAAACTCATCATTGTCTCCAAAAGTATACATAACACTACAATCCAGCAAGTTTACTACAAATACCTTTGCAGTTCCTTCGTTGCTGTTATATCCGGCGCCAACATACATAATCGGATATCCTCTCGGATCAAGGGCACCCGCACCCTTAAAAGTATATCCCAGATATAATGGGTCACGCGTCTTTTCTCCCGTTCTCAAATCCAGAAAATACACATACCCATCCATACAGGCATAAATCACCTCAACCAGTTCATCATCTGCCTTTGCTTTCTCTGTCATATTCATATGTGCTTTGACCTCTTTTGGCCATTTCATCATAAGCGGCTGTCCTGTCCAGCCACTTCCTGTCCAGACTGCACTGCCCGAAGAAAGAGAACCTGTATCTGCAGACCATAGTTTGTTCAGCCTGAAATCAGTCGTATCTGCATAACCATGGGAAGGGGTATCACGAAAACTGTTTCCGCGAAATGTGACGATCCCATCCACATCTGTATAATCCTGTCCTATATTAAAGGAAATATCACCATCAGCCTTATAATCTCCAATATTTTCAAGTACGTTTCCATCCACCTCAATATTAGTATAGCTGATCAGATTTTCCGGTTTTGTAGAATCCACACAATGAGGCTGAAAATTAATCTCTTTAGTCTTTTGCATTTCAACCACATCTTTGGTTTCTTTAATTTCTTTAGTTTTTTTAGTTTTTTCGATTATCCTGCCTTCTTTTTCCTCATCTGCACCTGAAGCTGATACGGCCTTCACCTTCCCGCTGTCTGTTTTGCTGACAGACAGAAAAAACTTGTTTCCTGCAAACCCAAGCAGAAGTACAAAAATTATAATCCCCCCAGTCTTTATGAGGGTTTTGGGGAAAAAAACTTTTCCACTGCGTTTTCCTGAACTTTTCTGTGATATTGTTTTCTGAATGTAATCCGGTCTTGCAGACTTTCTCCCAGAATCCACGTTTCTCTTCTTATTCATACCTTTCCTCCTAAAAAATATATCCTGTGAATTTCATCTTCTGCCTGGCTGTATCCGGCACATCGATCAGCCCAAAGCGGTAGAATATTCCATATATATAACTCACTCCGCGGATGTCGCCCAGAGCTTTGGGTCTGTCAACCACAGCTCCCACCTTCTTTATGTTTCTCAATGCCAGCAGCACTGAACTTAACGCCAGACTCTTACTGTTCTCCCTACGGTCGATCCACAATTCCCTTGTGTAGTCTCCATTCCGACCCTTTCTTACTTCATAAGTGAACGGAAGCCCTGTATAGGTTTTGAAACTCTCACCTGCATAGAGTAAAATAACCTCCCACAGATACTTCTCGTCCAGTGTTTCTCTCAGCTTCTCTACTGCCTGATATCCTTGTCTTTGCTGCATCTCTGATCTTTCCTGCATTCCTTCCTTTTGATTTCACTCCTGCTCTTTCGATTTGCACTTACAACTTGTCAGCACGCCCCAATTTATCTTCCTGATTCGAGCAGATATATTTATACTCATTTCTGTTTATACTCATTTCTGAGCAACGCAATTTCATGAGTCCATCCCTCATCATCATTTGGTGTCTCCAGAATAAACGGAATTCCCTCTGTAGCAGGATGATTGATCACGCGGACAAGTGCCTCCAGTCCTATTTCACCTTCTCCGATTCTGGCATGGCGGTCCTTATGGCTGCCAAGGGGATTCATGCTGTCATTTAAATGGATGGCTTTTAGTCTGTCCAGACCTATTATCCGGTCAAATTCTTCAAATACGCTGTCAAGATCGTTTACAATATCATATCCACCATCCCAGACATGACAGGTATCCAGGCAAACACCTAATTTATCTTTTAACTCCACCCTGTCAATGATCTGACGAAGTTCTTCGAAATTTCTTCCTACTTCTGTGCCCTTTCCTGACATAGTTTCCAGAAGTACAATCGTACTCTGATCTTTTGTCAGCACTTCATTGAGAATTTCTGCAATTTTACTGATTCCTACTTCTGCACCCTGTCCTACATGACTGCCCGGATGAAAATTGTAATAATTTCCCGGTGTCATTTCCAGACGTCTCAGATCATCTGCCATGATTTCCCTGGCAAAATCCCTGAGGTTTTCTTTGGCAGCACAGCAGTTCATAGTGTAAGGCGCATGAGCCACCAGCTTTCCAAAATGATTCTCCTCTGCCAGCTGCCCAAATGCCTGCACATCCTGCGGATCAATGTCTTTGGCTTTCCCTCCTCTTGGATTTCTGGTAAAAAATGCAAATGTGTTACCGCCATTTGCCAGCATCTGCTTCCCCATTGCAAGGTAGCCCCGGGATGAGCTTGTGTGATTTCCTATATATAACATTTTTTACTCCTCTTCTGTCGTATTTTCACAGTACCAGTTTATAGTAATCCTTTTATCATACATTATGGATTTTCTCAAGATTATCTTTTTCATATCTGCATTATAGCATTTTAACAGATTTTGTTAAACATTTTTACTGTTATAAACAATTTTACGTCAAAAAGGCATTGCTGTGAACGGAGTCAATTGTTCCAAAATTTTTCAGGTTGCGCTTATGAACTATCTTCATGTCAGCGAAAACAATAAATAGGCGCACAAATGAAAGCCGCCCCTGCTGATAGCAGGGACGGTTTTCAAAATGCTTCACAAAAACTGTTAAGTTTTGAACGTGACCTTCCTGAAATCGCAATTCAAGATGACTTGTCAGTTTTTCATCTGGTCCTGCCCTTTACTTTCCATGTACCAACCTTAACATCCTATTCCCCAACAAAGACCCCAGCATACATCCCAAACTATTATGAATAATATCGTCAAACTCAAACAACCCTCTGCAAAGCAGCAGCTGACTAATCTCGATAGCAGATGATACCGCAATTCCCACAAGCAATCCCATCCACCATTTCAGTTTTCTGCCTGTCACCCCCGGCAATAAAATCCCTGCCGGAAAAAGTAGCAGAATATTCAACAGATTCTCCTGCAGTAAACCATCTCCCGTAGTACTTCCCAGTCTGCCACATGTACCAATCCCCAGGATTTCCTTCCATGACCAGAATATCTCCAGCTGATACTGCCTGATCCCCGGAGTCCTCGTAAAAACAGTAGAACCAAATACAATTGAAAGAAACGTCAGAAGCAACAGTCCACAGACTGCCTGAATGATCACTATTTTATGCAGCCTTAATAATACTGCTGCCAGAAAAACGGCCATCAGGAAAACCACTGCAAAAGCAATAATTTCCCTGATCGTCCAGCTTCGATTATGTGTAATAATAATCTGATAAATGTCCACTATCTATCTCTCCCCATCTCATGAATCCTGATTTTAACTGCCTGTCAATCGGATATTCGCAGTTTATCAGAAGGAGCTTACAATCCTCCTGATACAAGCAAGTTCCCACCCACTGCTTATCGCTTTTTGCAACCTCCGCAGAGGACTTACCTGATTCGGTTATATTTTCATTTACAATGAATTATACCAAAACTACCTGATTCTTACAAAGCACTTTTATCAATATCCTTCATATAAATCCCCGGGTATTTCATGGGTCGAGTAGACGCACCCCTTGCGGTCGTACGCCCCTCACAGAATCCGGACTTGCGGCTTTCCCGCATCCGGCTCTTTGCGAAACGAATCGTTCACATTTATCAATTATATACACTGACATATATTCGGGGTCTTACCAGTGGATAGCTGTTATCTATCATATTCAGAAATTCTACCCAGTTGTAGCTTTTCTTTTGACTCCTCCGATTTAGACAGTAGAATAAACTTTTCATTACGTGGTATCGAAATGCTGTTATTCTTTCTGTATTGTCTGTGATTCCATAGTAATGGTAATAACCAGTCAGTATCTGATTGAGTTTAGCAGTAATCTCTTTCAGTTTCCATGTTTTCATGTGTCCCATCAGTTGATTTATTTCTCTACATTTCTTCGCAAACTTCTTCTTACTGGTTTTCCTCTTCACTCTGAATCTACCATTCTTGCTTTTGGAACAGTAGTGTGTAAAACCTAGGAAAGTAAAGGTACCTGGCTTCGTTCCACTTTTACTGCATCTTTCCTTTGCGTATCGTCCGAACTCTATCAGCCTGCTCTTTTCTTCTTCAAGGCTTAATCCAAAGTGTCCCATTCTATGTTTTAAGTGTTCATAGAACCATACTGCATCTGATTTGTATTGGAATGTCACCACAAAGTAGGTAGACCCAAGGAACCTCCCCTTGAGTCCCCATCAGAACCGTACGTGAGCCTCTCGACTCATACGGCTCCCTCTCCAACAGATGGTAATATTCCAAATTTCCAGTGTGCAAACAAGTTTCTGTCTCTTCTGGCTACTGCACCAAGCCAGTGCTCGGCTCTGCTTCTCGTGTTTTTCTTTTTATAACTTCGTCGTACCCATTTAATCAGACATTGATTGATATAACGCAACACCTCATAAAATTCTGACTTATAATAGTGTGTGTAGTAGTTAATCCATCCTTGCACTACTTTGTTTATCATGTTCCCAATATCTTTTAATGAGAGATCCGCCTTTAACTGTATCTTCCATTCTCTGATCTTCTGTTTCATAGCAGTTTTGGCTTTTTCACTGACCGCAGGCGTAAAGCCTACAAAGAACTTTCCTTCTTTATTCTTATTTAGCCTTGGTCTGAACGTATATCCCAGAAAAGTGAATTGGGTACAACTATAGTTTTGTGGCCTTCGGTTATCCTTGCAGTAGACAATACGTGTCTTTTCTTTATTCAGTTCCAATCCAAACTGCTGAAAACGTTCTTCCAGTTTCTGCTTTATAAATGCAGCCTGCTTGTACGATTGGCAGTGCAGTACTCCATCATCAGCATATCTTTCCCACCAGATGTTCGGATATGCTTTTGTCATAAAGTCATCAAATACATAGTGAAGAAATAGATTTGCAAGCACAGGACTGATAACTCCACCCTGAGGTGTTCCTGACCTGCGTTCAGCAACCGAGCCATCACTCATGATGAACGGCACTGTAAGCCAACGTTTTATATAAAGTATCAGCCATTTTATTTGCGTATGTTTCTCAACCATGTACATCAGATATCCATGTTTGATGTTATCAAAGAGCCCTTTGATATCTAATTCCAATACCCAGTCTCTTTTAAAACATCTTTCCCTTGCTTGTCCTACTGCCTGAATTGCAGATTTGTTCGGACGGTATCCATATGAGTCATTGTAAAACATTGGTTCAACCAGCGGTTCAAAGTACATCTTCGCAACCATTTGTGCGATTCTGTCTTCTACTGTTGGAATTCCCAAAATTCTGATTCCACCATTTTTCTTGGGTATTGCTACTGCCCTTACAGGCTTCGGGAAATAACTTCCTGATGCCATCCGGTTCCATAGTTTATACAGGTTGTTATTAAGATGCTCCTCAAACTCTTTTATGGTTTGTTCATCTGCCCCGTAACTTCCTGCGTTTTCCTTTACCGCCTGAAAAGCTGCAATTACAGCCTTCTTTGAAATATCAAACTGTTTTGCTTCGCTCATAAGCTCCTCCTTATTCCTAAGTTGACTTATTTACTCTGCTTGGATACTGTGGCTTCTTCGCTCTGTTTTCTTTTCAGAAACCCTCTTCACTACTACAAGCCACTCTGCCCCTATGACTGTATCAGTACTCTGTACCTTGCGGTTCGTCCACTTGGCACTCTCCCTTAACACCAGCCCGTAGGTTCCCACGTTCCATATGAATGCCTGAACAGTGTTCATGCCACCTTTACGCCGTCCACCGCATAACCAGTAAATAGGCTCCCGTTATGCTTATCCCAGGTTAACGACTGACCCCCTGGTTTTGATGGAGTCTCTACGCTTTCGACGTTTTCGTAAGTGGTTCACAGCTTCGTTCATCTCCACTGTCCACACCTGACTGTTTTGTACAGCCTTTTCTCTGACGCTCAGTACCATAGCTTTTGACTACAGCACCTCAGAGTGATTTGAAACCTCCACCTATATAGCGGTTCCGATGGGCCTGCCATCATCATTCACACAGCATGGCTATACTTGTTTGACATCATGTCACAAGTTTCCGCCTTCGTGGCGCACAATCATCAGCATAGACCACCAGACCTGCATATCCCTTTAACATCGGCGTTACCACCTCTCTGAACCACCATATCAGCACATAGTGCATATAGATACAGGAAATTATCGGAGAGCAGACGGAACCTTGTCCACTTCCTTCCTCTGTTGCTTCAAATTCATAGTTATTCATAATTCCTGCTTTCAGCATTCGTCTGACAAGGCGGATGATATTCGGGTCTTTGATCCTTGATTCTATAAAACGCACAATCCATTCATGGTCAAGATGCTGGAAGAATCCTTTTATATCCGCATCCAGAACATAATTCGTCGGTTTCCTTTCCAGCATTATGTTTAGTTTGCGGATTGCTTTATGGCAGCCCCTGTTGGGTCTGAATCCCATCATCTCATCATAAAACATTGGCTCGAATACTGCTTCCAGTATCCTGCGCAGTGCTTCCTGTACCAGCTTGTCTTCATAACAGTAGATACTAAGTGGCCGCATCTTCCCATTGTCCTTTGGTATTTCTACCAGTCTTGCTGGTTTAGGCTTATAGGATTTCTTCTTCAGACTTTCTATAAGGGCTTTTAGATTTTCTTCCAGATTTCTTCCGTATTCTTCTTTGGTAACTCCATCTATTCCTACGGCTTTCGTTCCATCCATCTGGACATGACAGTTCTCAAGCATCTCCTTATTGATAAGATGCCCCAGTGATGTAAAGACCATGTCTGGGTTTTCTTTTGATAATTGTGATATTCTCGCCAATTTCGTTTCCATTAGTTCCCCTATCTCTGTGTATAGCTAATGTTTCCTCTTTGATATAGTTTCGCAGGCCAGAACTGCGAGGCACAGTTCTCTCTCGACTTCCCTCCAGTATTTATTTTGTTCATACCTTCACCGGTACTGTTCGGGCCTCCGACTACCTGCACTTCGTTTGTCTTTCTTCTTTTGGTTGGCGGACATACTTTTCATTTACACACTCTGAAAAGAAAATGCAGGTCCTCTCCAGTTGACATATAGTCCCTGTCTGACATGAATAGTTTCAACAACACCGCAGAGGCATGCAAAATCTCACCATAACGATAAGTGCATATATTGTCTTCCACCCTGACCACGGTGTCGACCCTCTGATACTTTGGGATTTCGGTGCTCCATAGCTATCCCTGCTATCTTGCTGTCTACGCTTAGCCTGCACGTTACCGTAACAGACTCAAGACTCGCTTCAAATGCTGTGGTTAACAGCTTATTTGATGGGGCTTCCACCCACCGGACTATATACCCTTTGCTGGACGCACAGTCTGACCCCAATGTGGTCAACTTAAGCCCAGAATGCTGAAAATTCAACGATTCTGGGCTTATATTCTGGATTTTTTATATAAATATCTTGACATATCCTCCTAAATATGTGGTTTATAGATTAAGCAATATTACGTTACCAGCGAAATATTTATCTATTCCAATACGTAGGAGGTATGCCATATGAATCGAACCAATATTTGTAAAAATATCGTCCAATCCATTAAAGATTATATCACAGATCAAGTTAAACTGGAACCCCATCGAATGGAAAAACATTTTGTACGGAGGAGAAAACTTTCACTTTTGCAAGTTATTATTTATCTGTTCTTCTCTTCAAAAGCTTCCATGTTCCAGAATCTTTCACAGATCAGAGAAGAACTGGGCACGCTTTCTTTTCCGGATGTTTCAAAACAGGCACTTTCCAAAGCCAGACAGTTCATTAATCCTTCACTGTTTAAAGAACTTTATTACCTTTCTGTTGATCTGTTTTACAGCCAGATCCCTTCAAGAAAGCTGTGGCAGGGTTATCATCTTTTTGCAGTAGATGGTTCCAGGATCGAACTTCCGAATTCAAAATCAACTTTTGATTTCTTTGGCGAAATGTCCAGCTATCCTGATCCAAACCGACGTTATACCATGGGACTGGCTTCAATAATTTATGATGTTCTGGATGATTATATCCTTCATGCATCTATCCATGAATTTCTTTCCTCTGAACGAGCAGCTGCATTAGAACATCTTAAAGTTCTTGAAGATATGGGACTATATAACAACAGTATTATTATTTTTGACAGAGGTTATTATTCAGAAGATATGTTCCGCTACTGTGTAGAGCATGGGCATCTCTGTGTTATGAGACTGAAAGAGGGAATCAATTTATCTAAAAAATGCAATGGTGATATGATTTCCGTTCTTCAGGGAACTTCAAAAGAAGGTACTTCCGATGTGCCTATACGTGTCCTTGAGATCCCGCTTGATGATGGCACAAGAGAATATCTTGCAACAAACCTGTTTGATCCTGCTGTTACAAAAGATATGTTCCAGGAACTTTACTTCTACAGATGGCCTGTAGAACTTAAGTACAAAGAACTAAAAAGCCGCTTTGCCATGGAAGAGTTTTCCGGTGCTACTGCAGTGTCTATACAGCAGGAATTTTATATAAATATGCTTTTATCGAATCTGGCCTCCCTTATAAAAAATGAAGCAGATGAGGAAATACAGATTTCTGCCAAAAGCACAAATAAGTTCCGTTATCAGGCCAATCGTGCATTTATCATTGGACGGATCAAAAGTATTGTTCCCAAAATACTCTGCGGACTGTTTGAGCTTTCAATTATTGAACAGTTATATACAGATGCTGTACGCTGCAGATCACAGCTCCTGCCCGGCAGGTCGTTTCCAAGGAAGAAATTGAAATCCAAGGGACGTTCACATTTCCGAAATAAAAAAGCTTCTTTTTAAAATAGAGCCAGCATTCATCAATAGGCTTATTTAAGTGCGGTCATTTTTATGAATCTTCTGGTTTCCAACATAACAGTAACTGTTTTCTGGCATAAACCGATTAATTTTGTAGTTTGCATTAGAGGATATTCGCTAATATGCCCCTAAGTTGACGCTAGGTTGACCACATTGGGGTCAGACCCCATAAAGAATGATGTGCATAAAAATAAAATATGAAGC
>OHVI01000151.1_pt1 | contig 17756 bp, 8 predicted proteins | sample 1579501 | NCBI WGS metagenome assembly OHVI01 (sample SAMEA3882537, study PRJEB24775) | human gut metagenome | biome: human-associated habitat; feature: intestine environment; material: feces | place: Netherlands | collected 2009/2010
TTTGTTGCTCAGGAACTTATAAATAAAGTTAAATTATAGTGTTGCGGAATTAAGGTTTATATTTATAGTGTTATTTTCTGGTTGCAAAAATACGATTTTTAGTTGGAATATCCCAATAATTCTTTCTTTTTTTGATTACAGGAAACAAATAATATGCCTTTGGGTGTTTATTATCAGGTGATGTTACATGACGGAAAGTATATGTTGCACGACTAAACTCTTCATAAACTATCAGTTACGCAGGATAAAGCCTGTTTCTCGATTTTCTGATACCTTTGCACCATTAAAAAGAGTCAATTTTGCATTGGCATTAGGTTATGTTTATTATGAAATATGCGAAACAGCAGTTTTTTGAATGATTTTAGTTAGAATGGTTTTAGTTAGAATGGTTTTAGTTAGTTTGATATTTTTTAGAAAATTAGGTTGATAGCATTTGAGTTCAATTTAAAAATGAACATATTTATGATTGAAAAGATCATGATTAATTGGTTTTCTAGGAATGGTGCGTAGGGATACGCGCCATTCTCTTTAAAGGTAATTGGGATTGTTTTTCGGGCTTAATAATTAATTGACAATTTGGGAAAGTGATAAAATCTAAAAATAAAATAGCATGAACAGAACGAATTTTTTCATATCCCTGGCTCTTGCGATGTTTGCAATGGTGGGGAATGCGGCTGCCAGCCAGGCTGACCCACAAACTGACGGAAATTTGCCGGCTCTGCGTGTAGAAGGCAAGAATCTGGTTGATGCCAACGGCAAGACCGTGGTGCTGCATGGTGTGATGGATACGCCCAACCGCTACTTCAACGGCTGGCGATGGCAACAGTGGAAGGCTGACTATTCGGAAGCCGACATCCAGCCTTGCCTGGAATATTTCTCCAAGCAGTTTGCTGCCATCACCGACAAGGAGCAGGGTGCTTACTGCACCGTATTCCGGCTGCACATGGATCCCTGCTGGACCAACGATCCATCGAAGAAGGCTGAGAACGAGGCCGATATCTCGGCATTCAACATGGCGCGCTATCGCCTCTATCTCCAGAAACTCTATATCCCATTAATTAAGGATGCCATCGCCCACGGACTCTACGTCATCGTGCGTCCACCGGGTGTATGTCCTGGCGACATCAGCGTAGGCGATAAGTACAACCGCTACCTGAAGTCGATATGGAAGGCCTTTGCTGCCGATGAGTATATCCGGCAGAATTCGGGTATTATCTCTATCGAACTAGCCAACGAGCCGGTGAGGGTTCATCTGAGTGATGGCTCTAATTCGGATAAAGCACTGCATGATTACTTCCAGCCGGTGGTTGACGAGATTCGCGCGCAGGGCTTCAAGGGCATCATCTGGGTGCCGGGTGCGGGCTATCAGAGCCAGTATCAGAACTACGCCAAGTATCCTATCACCGACAGTGAGGATAATTTCTCGTATGCCGTACATGTATATTCCGGCTGGTATGGCAATGTGACCGACAAGAACTGCAATCACGATACCTTTATCCGTAACTTCAAGAGTCAGGTGCCTATGGTAGAGACGAAGCCTATCATGGTAACGGAGATAGACTGGAGTCCGGAAGATCCTGACAAGGCGAGCGAAGGTCACTACAACGAATGGGGCCAGTGGACTCAGCCTAACCTGGGCAGCTGGGCAACGGCATCCACCTCGAAATGGGGAATGGCATGGAAGGCAGTGCACGACCATTACGGCAACATCGGTATGACCCTTACCCATCCTCAGGAGTATTACGACATAGACGAGTATCTGAAAACAGGCAAGGTGATTCCGGGCTTCCAGAATGCCAAGAAGCACAAACTCTTTGAAGAGTGCTGCGGCTATGCCTGCATGAACTGGTACAAGGAATGGTACATGAAACAGACGGATACGGGAATTGAGCAGAATGTGAACGATGAAGAAGTTATCGCTACCTATTATTATAATATAGCTGGTGTAAAAGTGAATAAACCTGAAAAAGGTCTTTATGTAGTGAAACAATTGTTAAAGGGCGGAAAGACTCGTTCTTACAAAGTTTGTTATTAACGACAAAGTATCTGTTACAAGAGACAAAGTGTATCTGAAATGAAACAAGTATCTTTGCACCCGCGAATAGACAATCATATAAAATATGTGAATGCATAAACTATAAAACATAAATCAAAAATGAATAGAACATGATTGAACAAGTGTTAACAATGAAACGGACAGCAGCCTTATGCTTGGTGGGAGCTTTCTGCAGCCTGAATGCTCAGGCACAGAAGATCCAGGTCAAGGGTAATCTTGTTGACGGTACAGGTGAGCCTCTGATAGGTGCCACTGTAAAAGTAAAGGGAAATCCCGGTGTCGGTGCTGTCACCGACTTAGATGGTAATTTCAGTATCAGTGTTCCTTCAGAGAATTCTATCCTCGTATTTACATACGTAGGTATGAAGACCAAGGAAGTAAAGATTGGTACGAAGAGAGAGTTCAAACTTACCCTCGAAGACGACAATGCCATTGGCGAAGTTGTAGTCGTTGGTTATGGTCAGCAAAAGAAGGCATCTGTCGTAGGTTCCATCACCCAGACTACTGGTGAGGTTTTGGAGCGTGCAGCTGGTGTCAGCGACGTTGGTTCAGCCTTGACAGGTAACCTCCCAGGAGTTGTTACAATCCAAGGCAATGGTATGCCTGGTGAGGAGGAACCTCAGATTATCATCCGTGGTTCTAGTTCATGGAACAATTCCGACCCTCTCGTTCTCGTTGATGGTATTGAACGTCCTCTGAGCAGCGTGGACATCTCTTCTGTGGAGAGCATCTCTGTACTGAAGGATGCTTCTGCTACTGCAGTCTATGGTGTGAAGGGAGCCAATGGTGTCATCTTGGTTACCACCAAGCGTGGTCAGGAAGGCAAGGCAAAGATTGACGTTGGTTTCAATGCTACGTTGAAAGCTCCTTCTAAGTTGCCTAACAAGTACGATTCTTATGATGCGTTGATGCTTCGCAACCAAGTGGTAGAGCGTGAACTGGGCATTTATCCTGAAGGTGTTTCATATCTTCGTCCTCAGTCTTTTATAGACAACTATCGAAACCAGACTACGCAGGAGCAGCGTGAACGTTATGCCAATGTGGATTGGCAGGATGCACTTTTCAAAAAGTCTGCTATGTCCTATAATGCCAACGTGAACGTGAGTGGTGGTACAAAATTCGTTAAGTACTTCGCTTCTGCTGATTTCGTGCATGAGGGTGACCTCTTCCGTGTGTATGACAATGGTCGTAACTACAACTCTGGCTATGGATACAATCGTATCAATGTTCGTAGTAACTTGGACTTTGCCATCACTAGTAGCACTACTTTGAAGGTAAATGTGGCTGGTAGCAATGGCGTAAGAAAAGCTCCTTGGAGTAACATGAGCAATAGTGAGTGGCAGATTGGACAGCAGTGGGCTGGTGCTTATAACATCGCCCCAGATGTGTTCTTGCCACAATATTCTGACGGCACATGGGGATTCTATCCAGCTGCTTCCAATGTAAGTAACTCTGCACAGAATCTTGCTATCGGTGGTACAGCACAGGCTACAACCACTCGTATCAATACAGACTTTACCCTTGAGCAGAAATTGGATTTCATAACCAAAGGCTTGAATTTCCGTGGTACTATCTCTTGGGATAATGTTTTTGTTGAGACAGGACGAGGTATCAATGACTTGAATAATGAAGCCCAGACTAAGTATATTGATCCTGAAACAGGTCAGGTTACTTATGGTAAAGAACTTGAGGGACAGAATAAGTTTGATTGGCAGCAAGGTGTGAACTGGTTAACGGAAGGTGGTTCTGTAGATAATAACCAGACTGTTCGCAACCTCTACTATCAGTTGCAGCTCAACTGGGCTCGCAAGTATGGACAGCATGATGTATCAGCCATGGGCTTGTTCTCACGTCAGGAGAATGCACGTGGTAGTGTGATGCCAAGTTACCGTGAGGACTGGGCGTTCCGTGCTACCTATAGCTATGCAGGTCGTTACAACATCGAGTATAATGGTGCCTATAACGGATCAGAAAAGTTCAGCAAGGACAATCGTTTTGCCTTCTTCAATTCAGGTGCTATCGGATGGACCATTACTGAGGAAAACTTCATGAAGTATCTTCGTGACAAGCACATCGTCGATATGTTGAAGTTCCGTGCTTCCTATGGTGAGATTGGTGATGACAACATAGGTGACCCATTTGATTCTACTCGTCGCTGGTTGTATATGAGTCAGTGGGCGTATGGCGGCAAGAGTACTATGGATCTCGACCATACAGAGAGCATCTATACATGGTATCGACAGAACACTCTTGGAAATGAGAATGTGAAATGGGAAACAGTTAAAAAAACCAACTTCGGTGTCGATTATGGTTTCTTGGGAGGCTTGATTACTGGTTCTTTGGATTTCTTCTGTGATCGTCGTAATGACATCTTGATTTTCGGCTCCAACCGTTCTGTTCCTTCTTATTTCGGAACGACAGCGCCTACTATTAATAAAGGTAAGGTTCGTACCAGTGGTTACGAGTGGGAATTGAAACTTAATAAGGTGTTTGCTAATGGCTTGCGACTCTGGGGTAATTTCAATATGACCCATGCCAAGAATAAGGTAATTTTGAAGGATGATGCCATCCTTACTCCAAGTTATCAAAAGGAGGCAGGATTTGCCATGAATCAGTATCGCTCTTATATAGATAGGGGCTTTATCAATAATATTGATGATTTGATAGGTTCTCCGGCGCACGACTCCAATGACAATCACCGTTTGGTTGGTGACTATTACATTGTCGATTTCAATGGTGATGGTGTTGTTGATAGCAAGGACTCGGCTCCTGTAGGTTATAGCAGTAGTCCGCAGAACACCTATAATGCTACTATTGGTTTCGAATGGAAGGGATTCTCTGCTTTCGCTCAGTTCTATGGAGTAACTGATGTGACCCGTGACGTATCATTGACAAGCTTTGGTAATATGCTTGATAATGTTTATGATACTGGTACTTGGTGGAATAAGAATCAAAGCAATGCAGAATGTATCCTCCCTCGTTGGGGTGCCACTGCTTCAAGTTACACCTATGGTACACAGTTTATGTATGATGGCTCTTACATTCGTTTGAAGAATGTCGAGATTGCTTATACCTGGACCAAGGGTTGGATTAAGGCATTAGGCGTAAACTACCTCAAGGTTTACTTGAATGGTAATAACCTCTGGCTCTGGACTCGTATGCCTGATGACCGTGAGGCAAACCTCGGTGGTGGTGGCTGGTTGGGAGCATACCCTACGGTTCGCCGCTTCAACTTAGGTGTTAAATTCTCATTGTAATTATAAAAAAATATTCAGATGAAAAATAAGATAAAGACATTATTGTTGACGGGATGCGTCTCGCTGGCTCTCGGTACTTCGCTGAGTTCTTGTCAAGACTACTTGGACAAGGAGCCAGACTCAACAGTTTCTGCAGACGATGCCTTTGCCAATTTCCGTAATTTCCAAGGTTTCGTTGAGGAAATATACAACTGTATCCCTGATAAAGAGAAATGTAATTATTGTCCTTCATGGAACTGGGGCGATGATGAAATCTTCAATCCAGAGGGTGATAATAGAATGACCCATCAGGTTGATTTAGGTAACTTCCGTGCATGGGAAACTACTGGTAACTGGCTAAAGCGTGATGGTGCTTCTACTTCCACAAATAAGTTCGACCACGGTATTTGGAACCATGCGTGGTATTGCATCAGAAAATGTAACCTCGGTTTACAGAATATCGACAAGTTTGTGACTGGAAGTGCTGAAGAGAAAAAACTGATAGAGGGTCAGCTCTATTTCTTCCGTGCATGGTGGCATGAGGAATTGATGGAGTATTTTGGTGGTATGCCTTATGTGGATACTTATCTCGATGCCAATGCCGAACTGAATTTGCCACGCCTTTCTTATCAGGAATGCGCTGATAAAGCGGCAGCAGATTTCCGCAAGGCTGCCGATTTGTTGCCTATTAATTGGGATAAGACTTCTGCAGGTGCTGCCACACAAGGTAAGAATGATCTTCGCATCAATAAGATCATGGCTCTTGGTTATCTTGGTAAAACCTATCTTTGGGCTGCTAGTCCTTTGATGAAGAATGGTGCGCAGACTGGTGCCAGCAAGAATGGCAAGACTTATGATTATGATCAAGAATATGCTAAGAAGGCAGCTGAGGCTTTTGGTGAACTGCTCTCTCTTGTGGAAGCTGGTCAGACACAATATGCATTGGCAGAGTTTAAGTACTCAGACATCTACAATCATGAGAAATCTGCTGATGCCAATAGCTGTTTTTCTGATATCTTCTATACCAAGAAGCAGAACTGGAAAATGCCAGGAACGGTTGAAGCTATCTTCCGTGGTCCATCTGCTGATTTTAATGGCTCTAACTGGAACACCTCTAAGGTCTTTGGCCCTAAGGTACAGAAAGTAGTTGCTCATGATAATGTCATTCACCAACCTACGGCCAACCTTGTAGAGGCTTATGGAATGGCTAACGGAGAACCAATCTATTTGGTTGAGAATGGTCAGTATGTACTCAATCCAAAGTCTGGTTTCGACCCTGCCCATCCTTTCAAAAATCGTGATCCCCGTTTCTACCACGATATCGTCTTTGATGGTTTTAAGTATTTGAACGGATCACCTGGTCAGTATGCAGATTTACAGTATTGCCAATTATATACGGGTGGTAATATGCGCCCAATAGCAAATGCAAGCCGTACGGGTTATTTCATCCAGAAGTTGGTGCCTCATACTTGTAATGAAGTGGATAAAGATTACGACTGGGGTGCAGCTTTCCACTGCTATTTGCCATATATGCGTCTTGCAGACATATACTTGATGTATGCTGAGGCTTGTGCTGCATTCGGTGGTGCTACTGGCAAGTCTTCAAACTTTGGTAAGACCGCAGAAGATGCAATTAATACACTTCGCGACCGTTGTGGTGCAGGTCATGTTGCTCCAGAATTTGTTGCAGACAGCCATAAGTTCATGGACGAGGTCCGTCGTGAGCGTGAGGTAGAACTTTCTTTCGAAGGATTCCGTTTTTGTGACTTGCAGCGTTGGTTGCTTCTGACAGAGGCACCATATAATCAAAAATTCTCACAGGAGTTTGACCGTGTGGAAAGTGCAGACTTCTATAAGAATCATGATCCTAAGGACGCTGAGGTTGCCAATTATCGCAGAGAGTTGATATTGACTCGTAATTTCAATGCCAAGCACTATTGGTTCCCATTGCCAATCAAGGAGACTCAGCTCTATCCAGAGTTTAGTCAAAATCCAGGCTGGTAAGGTTTAAAATTATAAATTAGTAATACTAAATGAATAATGATAGTATGAATTCAAGATTCAAATCATATAATTATAAGCTTTTTGTAGCAAGTCTCGTGGCTTTGGCTCCTCTTGGTGCCAATGCCAAGACTGCACAGACAAGCGAATCCGACACAGCCAGTGCCGACAAGGAGATGGTTCAGGTGGCTTACCGAAAGGTAGCCAAGGATGACCTCTTGGGCGGTGTGTCTGTAGTCGATGTAGAGAACTTGATGAAGAAGAACTACCATACTTATAGCCTCGACAATATGCAAGGTTATGTAGGTGGTTGGAATGGCAATTCTCTCTGGGGTATGGATGCCGACAACGCTGGTTATCTCGTCTTGGTAGATGGTGTGCCTCGTGAAGCTAACAACGTTCAACCAAGTGAGATTGCACAGATATCTTTCCTCAAGGGTGCGCAGGCTGTAGTGCTCTATGGTAGCAAGGCTGCCAAGGGTGCTGTAGTCATAACCACCAAGCGTGGTCATAATGACGGCTTGAAGGTCGAGGTGCAGGCTAATGCAGGTTTGAATGTAGCAACGTCTTATCCTGAGTATCTTAGCAGTGCAGAGTATATGACTCTCTATAACGAGGCTCGTCGTAATGATGGTCTGTCTGAACTTTATTCTGCTGAGGACATCTATAATCATGGAGCAGGTTTGAACCCTTATCGTTATCCTAATCTCGATTTCTATTCTTCTGATTATATCAGAAAGATGAACAGCCGTTATGAGGCTACTGCAGAAATCAGCGGTGGTGGTAAGCGAGCTCATTTCTATAGCAATATCAACTATTATCGCCAGGGCGATTATTTCAAGTTTGGTGAGGCTAAGAATAATAATACCCAGCGCTTCAGCGTTCGTGGTAATGTGGATATAGACATTACTGATGATATTAAGGCTTGGGTCAACTCCAGTGCAACCTTCTATGATTCTCATTCTGCAAAGGGTAATTACTGGGAAGCTGCTTCTACTTGGCGTCCTAATTTTCCACAGAATGCAGCTCCTCTTATCTCCACAGATATGATAGCCCCTAATGCTAAGGCTGCTTGGGACTTGATGAGCGTTGCGAAGTTGGTAGATGGCAAATACTTCCTTGCTGGTACTCAGGCAAACTCCTCTAATGTTTTTGCTGATATCTATTCTGCAGGAAGTAGTAAATTTACTAGTCGTCAATTCCAGTTTGATACGGGTGTCAATATCAACTTGCACAAGGTGTTGAAGGGCTTGTCTTTCGAGACTCATTTCGCAGTTGACTATGCCACCTCTTATAATACTTCTTTCGATAATAGCTATGCTGTTTATATCCCAACATGGGCTAACATCAATGGCAAGGATATGATTGTCGCATTGAAGAAGGAAGGTGAGGATAAAAAGTCTGGCAACCAGAACATCAGCGGAAGTACAGATAACCAGACCATGTTTTTCTCTGGTCAGTTAAACTACAACAATACTTTCAACAAGGTTCACAATCTGTCGGCAATGTTGATAGCTTCTGGCTTCCAGCAGTCGAAGTCTGGACAGTATCATAAGAACTCTAGTGCCAATCTTGCATTCGACGCTTCTTACAATTATGCCCAGAAGTATTACGCAGATTTAGGATTAGCTGCCATTCACTCTGCCCAGTTGGCTCCAGGTCATCGTGAGGCTCTCTCACCATCACTTTCTTTGGGTTGGAGACTTAAGAATGAGTCTTTCTTGAAGAATTCCAAGGTGGTAGATGACATGATGATTAGTGTATCAGGTAGTATTATCAATGAGGATATTGATATAGCAAATGGTGACAATCGCTACTATCTCTATCAGAGTATTTGGACTTCTGATTTCGGCTATGGATGGTATGATGGATCTAGCGATAAATACACCTATTCAAAAAGAGGTGAGAACAATGACCTTGATTTTATCAAGCGCAAAGAGTTGTCTCTGAATTTCAAGACATCCTTGTGGCAGAAATTGGTGACATTGGATGCAAGTTTCTTCATCAATTCGATGGAGGGTTATCTCATCACTTCGCCAACATTCTATCCATCTCATTTGAATACTGGTTATCCAGCGGCTTCGTTTATGCCTGTACTTAATTACAACAATAATCGTAGAGTTGGATTTGATTTCGCAGCCAACTTCAATAAGAAGGTAGGTGATGTGGATCTCTCACTTGGTGTGACAGGTACTTACTATACAACCAAGGCTACCAAACGAGATGAGAACAACGTAGAGCAGTATCAGAACAGACAAGGAAAGGCACTTGATGGCATTTGGGGCTACAAGAGCGCAGGTCTCTTCCAAAGCGAGGAGGATGTCAAAAAATCTCCAGACCAAAGCTATTTTGGTGGAACAGTTAAACCTGGTGACATCAAGTATGTGGATGTAAATGGTGATAATAAAATTGACCAATACGACCAAGTCTTCTTGGGTAAGGGTGGTTGGTACGGAGCACCATTCACGCTTGGTGTCAATCTTACAGCTAAGTGGAAGAACTTTACCTTCTTCGCTCTTGGTACCGGTAACTTCGGTGCTTGGGGAGTCAAGAACAATTCTTATTGGTGGGTAAAGGGCGATAGCAAATATTCTGCTGTAGTTCGTAACCGATGGACAGAGGAAACCAAAGAGACTGCAACCTATCCTCGTTTGACATCTCTTGATGGTAACAACAACTTCCAGACATCAGACTTCTGGATGTACAAGACAGATGCTTTCCGCTTGGCTAAGGTCCAGGTAACTTACGACTTGCCTAGTACTTTGTTCCAAAAGACATGGCTTAAGGGGTTGTCGGCATACGTAAGCGGAGCTAACTTGCTTACCATTTCAGGAGAGCGCGAAGTCTTAGAGATGAACGTTGGGTCTGCGCCTCAGACACGCTATTATAATATAGGTGTGAAGGCAACATTCTAATCATTTTAAAATGTAGAAAGAAATGAAAGTAAAAAATATATTTATATTAGCAGCAATGTCGCTTACTTTGGCTTCTTGCTCAGATCTTTTCGAGCCTGCAGAGGAAAACAACCGTGGCTTGGATGAGATTTACAATGAGCCAACATACGCTCAGGGACTATTGGGATATGGTTATGCGATGCTTCCTTACAATACCAAGAGTGTTACTGATGTTGCTACAGATGACGCTGTAAGCAATGACTTGACAAATGGCTATCTCAAGATGGCTACAGGTTCTTGGACTGCTAATAACGATCCTATGTCTAAATGGACAAGTGGTCGTGCTAGTATCCAATATCTCAATATCTTCCTTCAGGAGGTAGATAAGGTAAACTGGGCAAAGGATGAGAATGCCCGTAAGATGTATTGTGATAGCCGTAAAGGTGAAGCTTATGCTTTGAGAGCTCTCAACTTGTATTATCTTTTGATGAATCATGGTGGATGGACAGCCGATGGCAAATTGCTTGGCGTTCCTAATTTGACAGTACCAGAGTCTTCTACTGATGATTTCAACAAGCCACGTAATACATTCCAAGAGTGCTTGGATCAAATCTATAGCGATTTGGATGAGGCTGCCAAGCTTCTCCCTCTTGATTACAATGATTTGACTGATGATAACGATGTTCCTGCCAAGTATAAGGAAATCGGAGTAAAGACTGCAGGAGACTACAACCGTGTGTTTGGTACCATTATGCGTGGTCGTATCAGCGGTCGTATCGCTGAGGCTATTCGCTCACAGGTATCTTTGCTTGCAGCTAGTCCTGCTTTCTCTAAAGGTACAAACGTGGATTATGCTAAGGCTGCTGACGATGCAGCTACCGTTCTTGATCGTATCAATGGTGTGAATGGTTTGTCTGCTACAGGTAATAATTGGTTTATGCAAACCAAGGAAATCGATGCGCTTGGCTCAGGTGCTTGTCCTGCTGAAATTCTTTGGCGTGGCAGTCGTACCAATGGTGCTGATGACTGGGATCTTGGTCTGAACCAAGAGTCTGATAATTTCCCTCCGTCTCTTTATGGTAAGGGTAGAATCAACCCAACTCAGAATCTGGTCGATGCATTCCCTGCTGTAAATGGTTATCCTATCACCGATGCTCGTTCTGGGTATGATGAGTTGAATCCTTACAGCAATCGAGATCCTCGTTTTGACCTTTATATCATTCATGATGGTAGTACTTATAAGGGAAAGACCATTCATACAGACATTACGACGGCTAATAACAATGATGGTTTGAATAAGATTTCCAATTCTACTCGTACAGGCTATTACATGAAAAAGCTGTTGCGTGAGGATTGTAATCCTGACCCTAATTCAAAGAATGCTCAGTATCATTATCCTGTGTATATTCGCTATACTGAGATATTCCTCGATTACGCTGAGGCTGCCAACGAGGCTTGGGGACCACAGGGTAAGGGATCTCACAACTACTCAGCTTACGATGTAATCAAGGCAATCCGTAAGCGTGCCGGAATTGGCGAGTCTGGCGAGGATCCATACTTGGATGAGTGCGCTGGTAGCAAAGAGAAAATGCGTGAGTTGATTCGCAACGAGCGTCGTTTGGAACTTTGTTTTGAAAATAAGCGCTTTAGTGACCTTCGCCGTTGGAAAGCTCCTCTAAATGAGGCTGTGCGTGGTATTGAAATCACTTCAGAGGCTGGTGTCCCATCATACAAAGACATGAAGGTTGAGGAGCGCAGCTATAAAGATTACATGTATTACGGTCCTATACCACAGAGCGAAATGTTGAAGTGGAGCAACTTGCAGCAGAATGAGGGCTGGGAAGTAAAAAAATAACGACTAATATTTAAAATGATGAAAACAATGAAGATAAGCAAATATTTGTCCATGGCTGCATTGGGAATCTTGGCTTTAGGCTTTAACTCTTGTGAGAATGGCAACCAAGAATTTCCTGATTATGAGGGCGGTACTACTGTATATTATCCTTATCAGTATATCGAACGTTCTGTAGTTTTAGGCAATGATGAGAATCGCGATAATACGGATGATAACAATCATGTATTGTATATCGTATCTACAATGGGTGGAGCATATAATGGAAAAAACATCTCATTGAATGTAGATGTTGATAATTCATTGTGTGACAATCTGTATTTTGAGGATGGAGTCACTCCTGTAAAGCCAATGCCTAGCAATTATTATACAATTCCTACCAAGACGGTTGCGTATAATGGAAAATTGCAGGGACGTCTTCAGGTTAAGTTGGAGGATGCTTTTTTTGCTGACCCAGATTGTGCAAAGAATACCTATGTAATCCCAGTTTGCATCAAGGAAATGGTGGGAGCCGATCATATTCTTTCGGGTTCTCCTTTCGTTGCAGGTACAACTCCTGTTCGTACTGATGCTTCAGCTTGGTCTGTTGCTCCTAAGGATTATATCCTTTATTGCGTTAGGTTTATGAATCCATGGGATGGCTATTATTTCCGTAGAGGAACTGACAAGATTACAGAGAATGGACAAACTCATGAGGTAAAGCGTGAAGGTGCAACTCTTGAAAAGGATGAAGTGAGTCGAATTACAACCAAGAGTTTGAAGGAATGTAATTTCGTAGTCTCTGTAAATAAAGCTGACGGCTCAAAGGTCTCTTGCAACTTGAAACTTACGTTCGATGATAATGGTAATTGTACCGTTACTTCTGATACAGAGGGCATGACTGCTTCTGGTTCAGGAAAGTTTGTAGAAAAGGGAGCTAAGTTGGCTTGGGGTAACAAGGATCGTGACATCCTGACTCTCAATTACAAGGTTGATTTCGGTTCAGGTATTCTTTTGGAAACATCCGATCAGTTCGTTGCCGAGACTCGTGGTAACACCAATGGTGTTGTTCAATTCAGTCCTCAGTATATCAAGAAGTAATATTCTTGATAGATAAGTGTCATTCTAATAATTTGATTATTATGAAATTGAAAAATATTAATTTAGGTTTAGGCTTGGTGGCTCTCTTGGCTTTGTCTTCTTGTGCTGATGACAAGTTCTCGGAGTACAGAACTGATATGACCAAGAATTTGAAGGATTATCAGTATCTGAATAACTACGAGCCTTTGAAGAAATACGTGGAAGATATGAAAGCTGCCGGCAAGTGCAATCCCGACTTTAAGTTGGGCATTGCGCTCGAAGCAGCCGAATTCAACAAGCAGGAACTTGTATATTGCCTTGCTGGTAGCAATTTCAATGAAATGACTGCTGGTAATGCCATGAAAATGTCTTCTTGTGTGAAAGATGATGGCAGTACGGATTTTTCGTTAGTCAAGGAGTTCGTCAAGAATGCGCAAGATGCAGATATGACGATTTATGGTCATACGCTGGCTTGGCATTCTCAGGCAGCCAATAAGTACCTCAAAAATCTTATCAAGGATAAGGAGTTGCCACCTGATCCAAATGGTGGAAACAAGTACTTGGAGATTGCTTGTGGCGAAGCTGGTGCCAATAAATGGGATAAACAGATTAGTTATGTGTTGCCTAAGGCATTGGTTAAGGGACAAAGTTACGTGATGACCGTTAAGGTAAAGGCTTCGGATGGTGGAACTTTTGCTGCTTGGCCTATTTGGGAAGCAAGTGATAATAAAAACCAATGGGGTGGTAGTAATGATGTTCAGTATATGGAAGATTATGACATCACTAACGATTATTCTACTTTGAAGTGGGAGTTTACAGCCAATTTCCCTATTGATAAGCTTCAGTTTGTGTTCGGTAACGTAGGAGGAACCATTTCTTGCGATGACTTTAAGTTGACGAAAGCTGGTTCTGATGAGAATCTTATTGAAAATGGAGACTTTGCAAAAGAGTCGGCTCATGGTTGGAATCCGACTGGCTGTACCATCAAGGTGGCTTCTGCAGCCGCAGCTGTCGAGGTAGAACAACTAGTTCATGAGCAAACCTATAAAGATGGACCTTTCCCATTCTATGTAATGGGTGGTTGTGAACCTCCTGTTGTGAATGGTGCTATCCATTTTGTTCCAACAGGAGATTGGTCTCAGTTCTTTGTTATGCCAGGTGGCGATAATCTGCTTTCTGAGGGTAATTATGTGGTTTATTTGGATATGACTTCTTCCAAGGATGCTAGTGGAGTAGAATTGACTATGCAGAATGGTTGGGGTGCCAGTGATCAGGCTATTACTGTAAAAGTACCTGTTTCTGCTGGTCGTCATAACGTAAAACTTCAGATGCCTAATATTGCTGGAGGTAATTATGATATTATCTTGAAACCACAGACAGCAGATGCTACTTTGGATGTACATTCTGTTAAGGTTTGTCAGGTCAAGAATCTCAACTCCATTCCTCTTACAGATGAGGAGAAGAAAAATGCTCTTACCACTGCCATGGGAACTTGGATTGATGGTATGATGGAGGCTACTGATGGTTATGTTACATCTTGGGATGTTGTTAATGAGGCGATCTCTGGTAAGGTTGGTGCTGATGGATTCAATGAGTTGCAGCATGCAACTAATGCTCCTGCTTCTGATGTAGCCAATAGCTTCTACTGGCAGGATTATCTCGGTGATATCGACTATGTTCGTACAGCCGTAAGAGATGCACGTAAGAGCTTTGCTGAGCACAATGGTGATCCATCTAAGTTGAAGCTCTTTATCAATGACTACAACTTGGAAGGTTACGGGGATCAGCACGCTAAGCTGAATAGCTTGATCCACTGGATTGGTCTGTGGGAAGATCCTAATGCAGAGGAGCCTGTTGTTATCGATGGTATTGGTACACAGATGCACGTAACATGCTATGGTGATGCAACTAAGCAGGCTAAGCTTCAGAGCGACATCGAAGAGATGTTTAAGTCGCTGGCTAAGACAGGTAAGCTCATCAAGATTTCTGAGCTTGATATGGCTTATGAGGATGAGGCTGGTACTTCTGTTACCTTCGACAAGATGACTGAGGAGCAGCACAAGCAGATGCGTAGCTTCTATACATTCATCATCCAGAAGTACTTCGAGCTGATTCCACAGGCTCAGCAGTATGGTATCACTCAGTGGTGTGCTACTGATTCTCCTAAGGATTCAGGTTGGCGTCCAGGTTGCCCTACAGGTCTTTGGGATAGCAACTATCTCCGCAAGCACACATACGCAGGTTTCGCTGCTGGTCTTGGTGCTCCAGAATATTGGAAGGAAGCCAAGTAATTACTCTAAAAGACATTAGTTTTAGGTTTTATCATACAAAGATTAACCGAAAAAAAATGTTAGTCGTTAAGGTTGGTCGTGTCGTGATGACATGACCAATTTTTTTATCCAAAAGCATCTTTATAATTGATATTTAACATATAACAAATGAGACGTTTAATAATTATCGCATCTCTTTTCATGAATCTGTGCCTTCCTATGGGGACACAGGCAAGTAATGGGGGCAATGTAAGCCCCGATCCTAATTTTCAGATTTATCTCTGTTTCGGACAGTCGAACATGGAGGGCAATGCCGCCATTGAAGACATCGACCGGACAGGAGTAAATCCAAGATTCATGGCAATGTATGCCGTGGATGATGAAAAAGCTGGATGGAAAAAAGGACAGTGGCATACTGCCGTTCCTCCCCAGGCTCGTCCTAGTACTGGCCTCACTCCTGTAGATTATTTCGGAAGAAAGATGGTGGATAACCTGCCAGACAGCATCAAGGTGGGAACTATCACCGTGGCTGTGGGTGGCGCCAGCATCGACCTCTTCGACAAGCGTACCTATAAGGCGTATCTGAAGAAGCAGCCCGACTGGATGAAGAACTTCGCTTCCCAGTATAACGGCAATCCATACGCCCGACTCATCGAGCTTGCCAAGATAGCTCAGAAGCAGGGTGTCATCAAGGGTATCCTGCTGCATCAGGGAGAAACCAACAATGGTGATGTCAACTGGCCCAACCGCGTGAAGACCGTGTATAACGATATTCTGAAAGAGTTGCACCTGAAGGCAGAAGATGTACCTTTGCTCGTGGGCGAAACTGTTCAGAAAGACCAGGGCGGCAGCTGCTGGCAGCATATCGCCATTGTGGATGATATCGCCAAGACTATCCCTACAGCCCACGTCATCTCTTCCAAGGGATGTCCACAGCGTGGCGATGGCCTGCATTTCATTGCCGAAAGCTATCGCATCATGGGTAAGCGTTATGCCAACATGATGCTCTCGCTGCTCGGCATCATTCCGGATGCCAACTATCCGCGTGTGGACAAAGACCATCGTGCCTATGTCAAGCTACATGCACCGGAAGCAAAGCAGGTTATCTTCGACATCTGCGGAAAGAAGTATCCTATGAAGAAGGATTTGGACGGCGACTGGTATGGTGTTTCAGACCCATTGGTAGTAGGCTTCCACTATTATTTCCTGAATGTGGATGGGGTACAGGTAGTAGATCCTGCCTGCGAAACTTATTTCGGCTGCTGCCGAGAGGCGAGTGGGCTGGAGGTTCCTGAGGGAGCCGAAGGCAACTACTATCGTCCTCAGCAGGGAGTAGCACAGGGTCAGGTTCGTTCGGTATCTTACTATGCTGCATCTCAGGGCAAGTTCCGCAGAGCCATGGTTTATACGCCTGCAGAATATGAAACCAATCTGAGCAAGCGCTATCCAGTGCTCTATCTGCAGCACGGAATGGGTGAGGACGAGACGGGCTGGAGCCATCAGGGCTATATGCAGCACATCATGGACAACCTTATTGCCGAAGGCAAGGCTGAGCCTATGATTGTGGTGATGGAGAGCGGCGATGTAAAGCAGCCTTTCGTGCCACGTCCGGGCAAGGATGTGGATGAGGAGCGCAAGCTCTATGGTGCATCTTTCTACGATGTGATTATCAAGGATCTGATTCCGATGGTAGATAAGAAGTTCCGAACCTATACCGACAGAGAGCATCGTGCGATGGCTGGCTTGTCATGGGGCGGTTGCCAGACTTTCAACACCGTGTTGCCGAACTTGGATAAGTTCTCTGCCCTGGGAACCTTCAGCGGTGCACTTTTCGGTGTGGATGTCAAGACCTGCTTCAACGGCGTCTTTGCCGATGCAGAGAAGTTCAACAGCCAGATAAACTATATGTTCATGGGCTGCGGTTCAGAAGAGAACTTCGGCACGGAGAAGATGGCGAAGGAATTGAAGGACCTGGGCATCAAGCTTGATGTCTATGTTTCACCTGGTACTCATCATGAGTGGCTTACCTGGCGCCGCTGCCTGAAGGAATTTGTGCCACATCTGTTCAAGTAACAAGACTGGAAATCAATAGGATAATATAAAAGAAATCCCGAAACTGCCTGGCAGCTTCGGGATTTCTTTTTGTTATATTTCTAATATCTTATGTTTCTTTTTGTTTTTTTATTATGTTTCGCAAAGTAATTGTAACATGAGAGAAAGTCATTTTACGAAATAAATCTTAATTTTGCAGCGTGCTTTGCAAAAGAATGTTTTTACTGAACACGTACACAATCATAAACTGATAAAATAAATAATTTAATCTATTTTCTTATCCTTAATTCCGCAACACTATAATTTAACTTTATTTATAAGTTCCTGAGCAACAAA
>OHVI01000217.1_pt1 | contig 13788 bp, 10 predicted proteins | sample 1579501 | NCBI WGS metagenome assembly OHVI01 (sample SAMEA3882537, study PRJEB24775) | human gut metagenome | biome: human-associated habitat; feature: intestine environment; material: feces | place: Netherlands | collected 2009/2010
TGCTTTGCATTGGTGTTGCAGTCTTGTATAATCTTGGAAGTAATATTTTTCTTGGTCAGATTTCATACATCACTCAGGCACTGACAGCAGTCCTGCAGCTTGGTGTTACCATGGATTATTCCATTTTCCTGCTGAACAGTTATGAGGAGAATAAGAAGCGGTTTGAGGGTGATAAAGAGAGGGCTATGGCACATGCCATCAATGCAACCTTCAAATCTGTAATCGGAAGTTCTATTACAACAGTAGCCGGATTTATCGCACTTTGCTTTATGACCTTCTCACTTGGACGTGATATGGGTATCGTAATGGCCAAGGGAGTTGTTATCGGTGTTCTGTGTTGTGTTACTTTGCTCCCTGCTCTGGTGCTTACTTTTGACGGAGCCATTGAAAAAACAACACATAAGCCGCTGCTTCCAAGCTTTGATAAGGCATCTGCTTTTATTACAAAGCATTATAAAGTATGGCTGATCATTTTCCTGGTAATGCTTTTCCCGGCAATTCATGGAAATAACAATCTGAAGAATTACTACAATATTGACAAGTCACTTCCTTCCACGCTGGACAGTAATGTGGCAAATGCCAAACTTCAGGAAACCTTTGATATGAATAATGTTCATATGGTGTTATTAAAGAAAGGTCTGACATCAAAAGAAAAAACAGAAATGCTTGACCAGATCAAGGATGTTGATGGTGTAAAATGGGCACTTGGAATGGACTCTTTCGTAGGTGCGGCATTCCCGGATACCATGATCCCAAGTAATCTGAAGAAGATGTTGGAAAGCGATGAGTACGAGATGGAATTTATCTGTTCCAAATATAAAACAGCTACAGACGAGGTAAATAATCAGATTGATGAGATCCAGAAGATTGTAAAAGGATACAGTCCGGAATCTATGGTAATCGGAGAAGCACCTCTGACCAAGGATCTTCAGGATGTTACGGATGTGGATTTAAAGACTGTAAATACTATCTCTATCCTGGCAATTTTCATTATTATCATGGTTGTGTTTAAATCCATTTCGCTTCCGTTTATTCTGGTTGCAGTTATTGAGTTTGCGATTTTTGTCAATATGTCCGTTCCTTATTATCAGGGAAAGGAAGTGGTGTTCGTAGCAAGCATTGTTATCGGTTGTATCCAGCTGGGAGCTACTGTTGACTATGCAATCCTTATGACCAGCAGATACCAGAAAGAACGTGGTCTTGGAAAGAGTAAGAAAGAATCCATTGCCATCGCACATAAAACTTCCATGAAGTCAATTGTGATCAGTGGCTGCAGCTTCTTTGCGGCAACTTTCGGAGTTGGTCTTTATACACAGGTAGATATGATCGGAAGTATCACAAACCTGCTTTCACGTGGAGCTGTGATCAGTACACTGGTGGTATTGTTTATACTTCCGGCTATGTTTATGATATTTGATTCTCTCATCTGCCACACATCTATTGGATTTGCCAAGAAGAAACCGGCAAAAGAGAAGAAACAGTGATTCAGGATTTTTAAAAAGAAGCTTATTGTAAAGAGATAGAATAAAGGAGTAAGTTATTATGAACAGAAACAGAAAGAAAGCAGCTGCAGCAACGCTTGCAGCAGGAATGGCTGTAGTTCTCGGAGCAGGTACTGTAATGGCAGCTGCTTCAACAGGTGATAATGGATTGCAGAAAGAAGAAACCGTTTATGTAAATACAACTGCCGGAGGAGAAGTAACGGATGTCACAGTATCTGACTGGCTGAAAAATTCCGGAGACAGTTCCAATTCTGAGGTGAAAGATGCCTCTGATCTTCAGGATATAAAAAACGTAAAAGGTGATGAAACATTTACTCAGAACGGAAATGATCTGACCTGGAGTACTGATGGAAAGGATATTTATTATCAGGGAAAGACAGAGAAAAATCTCCCGGTTTCCGTAGGAATTAAATATTATATGGATGGAACTGAGGTTTCTCCGGAAGCTCTGGCAGGAAAGACAGGACATCTGAAAATGGAAGTGACATATACAAATACTTCTAAAACAACCAAAACAGTGAATGGCAAAAAGACTGATATTTATTCACCCTTTGTTATGGTGACAGGAATGATCCTTTCTACAGATAATTTCTCCAATATTACAGTAGATAACGGTAAGGTTATTTCTGACGGAAGCAGAAATGTTGTTGTCGGTTTTGGTATGCCGGGAATGAAAGAAAGTCTGGATATGTCTTCTGATATTGCAGATGAAGTGAATATCCCTGAAGGATTTACAGTGGAAGCAGATGTTACAGACTGTGAGATGAATTCTACATTTACCGTAGCACTTACAGATATTTTCAAAGATATTGATCTGAATGATGTGGATGGACTGGATGAGCTGAAGGATTCAATGAAAGATCTGACGGATGCAGCAGTAAAACTGGTAGACGGAACCAAAGATCTTTATGATGGAACTAATAAACTCAATGACAAATATAAAGAATTTTATGATGGAATCGGAACTCTGAAAAGTGGTGTCAGTGATCTGAATGACGGAGCAAAAGAACTGGATGACGGAGCAAAGGAATTAAGCAGCGGAGCACAGACACTGAATACAGGGGCACAGACTTTAAACAGTGGTGTTTCCTCTTATACAGCAGGGGCAGACACACTTTCAGATGGAATCAAACAATATACAGCAGGAGTAGATACGCTGGACAGCAAGATGGCGGACTATGAGGCTGGAATGAAATCTCTTTCCGATGGTGTAAATGCATATGTTGCAGGCGGCAATCAGCTTGCAGGCGGTGTGCAGAGTTATGTAACAGGAACAACTACTCTGACAGACGGAATGCAGCAGTATATTGCAGGAGTTAATCAGCTTGCAGGCGGTGTGGGTCAGTATGCTGGTGGTATCAAGAGCTTAGTGAATGGAATTGGTCAGGTTGTTCCGGGAATTGATACTGCTGTAAATGGAATCCAGACTGCTGTAGAAAAAATGACAGCTCTTTCATCTAAAATCGATGCAAATCAGATTGCTAATTTCAGTGACAGCATGACGGCTTATACAACAGGCGTTTCTGATTACACTTCTGCAGTTGGCCAGTATATTGAAAGTGTAGAACAGCTTGCATCAGGACTGAGCCAGCTTGAGAGCTCACTTGAAAACATGGGAGCTTCCACAGCTTCAGAAATAGAAGAAAGTGCAAATGCAATGTCCGGACAGTTAAATGACAGTGCTGAAACCATGAACAGTCAGGCAGATGCAATTGAATCTTGGATCAGTGATTCCGCAGAGGCTTCTGTAGATGCATCTTCTGTAGATGCAGGAGTTGCAGCAGTCAGCAGTCAGCTAGAAGCAGCAGAATCTGCTTTGTATAATATTGATACCAGCAATATGGATGATGAAACAGCAGCTGCTGTAGAAGCTGCGATTGATGGTGCGTTAGGTTCTATTCAGGCAGCTGAGGACAGTGCATCTAATATTGATACATCCACAATTACAGCCTCCGCACCTGATACGTCAGCATTGCAGTCAGCAGCAGACGCTTTAAGGGCATCTGCGTCCAGTGCGGAATCAACAGCAGATGCACAGGAAGAGGCAGTCAACAGCAGTATTGAACAGATGAAACAGCAATTACAGGCATTAACTCAGGGAATGCAGACAGTGCAGAAGACTGTATCACAGTTAAATGCAGGTGCAAAAGAGCTTACTTCTAATGATGGCACATTAAAAGCAAGTGGAACCCAGCTTGCTCAGTCAGGAACCCAGATTGCTACAGCAGTAAATCAGATGAGTACATTATTTACCGGACTTGGACAGCAGCTTCCGGAAATGCTGCAGGGAATCGATCAGCTGAAAGTAGGCTCTGATCAGCTGACTACTGCAAATAAATCTCTCCAGAGTGGATATGAAAGCCTTGCAAAAGCAAGCACAGAACAGATGATTTCCGGCGCAGATACACTGCTTAGTTCCGGAAAGACACTGACAGATGGAATTGCACAGCTTCAGGGCGAAAATAATGTTAATGCACAGACACTGTTAAAAGGAGCCAAGACTCTTAAGAGCGCAAGAAAGAGCCTGACCAGTGGTATGTCTCAGATCAATTCTGCAACAGGTCAGATTACAAGTGGCGTGGAAACTCTGGCATCTAACAGTGGAACACTGTACAGCGGAGCAGATCAGCTTTCTTCGAACAGTTCTACATTAAACAGCGGAGCATCTAAGCTTGCATCAGGAACCCAGACACTTGTATCCGGAGCACAGACCCTTGCATCAGGAACAGGCAGCCTTGTATCCGGCACTCAGACGTTAATGGATGGTGCAGATAAGCTTTCTGATGGCAGTGATCAGCTTAAAGATGGTATCAGCAATCTGAATGACGGAGCAAAAGAACTGAACAAAGGACAGAAGAAATTCTATAAAGAAGGTATTAAGAAACTGGATGATACAGTAAACGGAGATCTTCAGGATATTCTTGACAGATTTGAGGTAATCCAGTCTGACGATGTAATGTACACAACATTCACAGACAGATCCGGCGATATGGACGGAAATGTTAAATTTATTTTCGAATCTGACCCGATTGAAATCAGTGATGATGAGAAATAGATATCATAAACCTGAGACATACAGAATAAGGGAAAGATGAACAGCCAGACTTATTTAAAATGGGGCGGATGCAATCAGGCAACTGCCCCATTGCTTATGAAAAAGCTTTCTGTTATAATAAAAAAGTCAGATGGGAATTTTAGAAAACAAGAAAGCATCAGGTGATTAAATGGAAAATACAAAATCACAAAAAAAGTCGTATTCAACAGCATCTTCCAAGAGCAGGGTGCGTCGAAAAACAAAAACAGATTATTATGATTACAGTCTGGTAGCAGTTATTGTACTGCTGACCTGTTTTGGGCTTATCATGCTGTACAGTACAAGCTCCTATATGGCTCAGATAAATTACGGAAGCGACATGTATTTTTTTAAAAAACAGGCCATCATCAGCGTGGCATGTATTATCATGGCACTGATCATTTCCAGGCTCAATTATCGGATACTGAACCGTTTTAGCACAGCTTTGTATGTAGCGGCACTGGTGTTGATGGCACTGGTAAAAACACCGCTGGGGCAGTCTTCTCATGGTGCCCAGAGATGGCTGAATCTTGGACCGGTTCGGTTCCAGCCGGCAGAGCTTGCCAAGATAGCAGTTATTGTCTGCCTCCCATATATGATCGTGCATATGGGAAAGAAAGTCCGTACCTTAAAGGGCTGTATGGTTCTTGCTGTTGTGGGAGGCGGACTGGCACTGGCTGCATATGTATTTACGGACAATCTGAGTACAGCAATTATTATTTTCTGTATTACTGCAGGACTGATTTTTGTGGCTCACCCGGATATTAAGATTTTTATTATTATTGCAGGTGTTGTTATTGCGCTGGCAGTGATCGGAGTCATTTTTCTGAATGCAACAGTGAGTGTTGATGGAAGTGGAAGCTTTCGTCTGAGACGAATCATGGTATGGCTTCATCCGGAAGAATATGCGGACAGTTGGGGGTATCAGACAATTCAGGCATTGTACGCGATTGGATCCGGAGGAGTATTCGGAGTCGGGATCGGAAACAGTGTACAGAAGCTGGGATTTGTACCTGAGGCACAGAATGACATGATTTTTTCAATTATCTGTGAAGAACTGGGGATTTTTGGAGGTCTTATCGTGCTGATGCTTTATGCATATCTGTTATACAGGCTGTTTGTTATTGCACAGAATGCACCGGATATGTTTGGCTCACTTATGGTCAGTGGGATTTTTATTCACATAGCATTGCAGGTTATTCTTAATATTGCGGTTGTTGTAAACCTTATGCCGAATACAGGTGTCACTCTTCCGTTTATCAGTTATGGAGGTACGTCGATCGTATTCCTTATGGCAGAGATGGGACTTGCGCTGAGTGTGGCAAGGCAGATTAAATTTGAGGAATAAAAAATGTAATAAAATAGTGCTTGACAAACAGGAGGGAAGAATATATACTTTGAACATCAAAGTAATCAATCCCGATAAAACCAAATCTGAATAAATGAGACGTATTTACTGGTCTGACGGATGATAAGGTTGAAAACAAGAAAAAGCAGAATCATCATCTGCTTAACAAAATAATAAAAAACAAGTGATAACCGGAGCAGGAAAAAGAGAAGCATTCCGGGGCTTGAATTAAAGGAGAAGAGAAAATTATGTTAGAAAAAATGAGTGAAATGATCGCAGAGCAGTTAAATTGTGATGCAGCAGGAATTACTGCTGAAACTTCTTTCAAGGATGATCTTGGCGCAGATTCACTTGACCTGTTTGAGCTGGTTATGGCTCTGGAAGATGAATACAATATTGAGATCCCGGCTGAAGATCTTACAGATTTAACAACAGTCGGAGCTGTTATGGATTATCTGAAAAACAAAGGCGTAGAGGCTTAATCATATAGAAATGACAAATAACTCCTTGGAGCCAGAGATGGCTTCGGGGAGAATTTTTTGACATTATAATTTGAATATCAAAATATTTTAAACTAAAATAATTTGCAATCAGAAACAAATTGTTATCATCTGATATAAACATAAAAATAAAGGAAAGGAAAATGATATGTCTAAAATTGCATTTGTATTTCCGGGACAGGGTGCACAGTATACAGGAATGGCGAAAGATTTTTATGAAAAATATGCTGTAAGTCGCGAAGTATTTGAAAGCGCATCAAAAGCATCCGGACTTGATGTAGAAGCTTTATGCTTTGAAGAAAATGACAGATTAAATATTACAGAATATACACAGATTGCCATGCTGACAGCAGAAATCGCAATCTTAAGAGCTGTAGAGGAAGCCGGAATCAGGTCTCAGGTAAATGCTGGACTGAGCCTTGGAGAATACGGAGCACTGGTGGCCTCCGGTGTTATGAAGGAAGAGGATGCATTTACTGTAGTGCGAAAAAGAGGAATTTTTATGCAGGAGGCATATCCTACAGGTGGTGCAATGTCCGCTGTTCTTGGAACAGATGCAGAGCTGATTGAAAAAATCTGCAATGAGACACAGGGAATTGTATCCATTGCAAATTATAACTGTCCGGGACAGATTGTGATCACAGGCGAGGAGACAGCAGTTGCAGCAGCAGGGGAGGCATTAAAGGCAGCAGGCGCCAGACGTGTGATTCCTCTTAAAGTCAGTGGCCCATTTCACTGTGAGCTTCTCAAAGGCGCAGGGGAAAAACTGGGACAGGAACTTGAGAAGGTAGAAATCCAGTCATTTACAGTACCTTATGTGACAAATGTAACTGCACAGTATGTGACAGGACCGGAGCAGGTAAAGGAATTGCTTGTCAGTCAGGTTTCATCCTCTGTGCGCTGGCAGCAGTGTGTAGAACAGATGATTGATGATGGTGTAGATACTTTTATTGAGATTGGACCTGGAAAAACTCTGACAGGATTTCTCAAAAAGATCAACAGAAATGTAAAAGCATTACATGTTGAGAAAACAGAAGATCTGGATGAAGTGAGAAAGGAGTGTCTGTAAAATGCTGAAAAATAAAATTGCCCTGATTACAGGTGCAGGACGTGGAATCGGACGAGCCATTGCTATTGCTCTTGCAAAGGAAGGTGCAGAGGTGGTTATCAATTACAATGGTTCTGAAGAGAGAGCGAAGGAAGTAAAACAGACTATCGAAGAAAACGGTGGAAAAGCTTCCATATATAAATGCAATGTCAGTGATTTCGCAGCCTGTGAAGCAATGATCAAAGATATAGTTAAAGAATACGGACACCTTGATATTCTGGTTAATAATGCAGGAATTACCAAAGATGGTCTGATCATGAAAATGAAAGAAGAGGATTTCGATTCTGTACTTAATGTAAACTTGAAAGGTACATTCAATACAATCCGTCACAGTGCCCGTCAGATGCTGAAACAGAGAAGTGGAAAGATCATCAATATTTCTTCTGTTTCCGGAATCCTCGGAAATGTGGGCCAGGCAAATTATGCTGCATCCAAAGCAGGTGTGATCGGTCTGACAAAAACAATGGCAAGAGAGCTGGGCAGCCGGGGAATTACGGTAAATGCCATTGCACCCGGATTTGTAGACACAGAGATGACAGAAGTACTCTCAGAAGAAATCAGGGAAAATGCATGTAAGCAGATTATCCTGGGACGTTTCGGAAAACCGGAGGATATTGCAAATACAGCGGTATTTCTGGCATCAGACAAAGCAGACTATATTACAGGACAGGTCATCAGCGTAGATGGCGGTATGAACGTATAAATAAGGAGAACAAAATGAGAAGAGTTGTAATTACAGGTATGGGAGCAATCACTCCGGTAGGCCTTAGTGTAGAAGAATTCTGGAACAGCGTAAAAGAAGGAAAAACAAACTTTGCAGAAGTAACACGTTTTGATTCCACAAATTACAGAGCGCATATGGCAGCAGAGATCAACAATTTTAATCCAAAGGATTATATGGATTTCAAATCTGCAAAACGTATGGAGCTTTTCAGCCAGTATGCGGTAGCAGCAGCAAAAGAAGCTATTGAGCAGTCCGGACTGGATATGACAAAAGAAGATCCCTTCCGTGTAGGCTGTAGCGTGGGAAGCGGTATCGGAAGTATGCAGGTGGTAGAGAAATCCTGCGAAATTCTCAACACAAAGGGACCAGGAAGACTGAATCCTCTGATGATTCCTCTTCTGATCTCCAATATGGCATCCGGAAATGTTTCCATTCAGTTTGGACTCCGCGGAAAGAACATTAATGTTGTAACTGCCTGTGCAACAGGAACCCACAGCATTGGAGAAGCATACCGTACTATTCAGTGCTCTGATGCAGATGTTATGGTTGCAGGTGGAACGGAAGCAGCTATCACACCAACAGGCTTTGGTGGTTTTGCGGCACTGACAGCATTGACCTCATCCACAGATCCTGAGAGATGTTCCATCCCTTTTGACAAAGAAAGAAGCGGTTTTGTAATGGGTGAGGGTGCCGGCGTGGTAGTTCTGGAAGAACTGGAGCATGCCAAAGCACGTGGAGCGAAAATCCTTGGCGAGGTTGTCGGATATGGTGCAACAGGAGATGCTTATCACATTACATCCCCTGCAGAGGACGGTTCCGGTGCTGCCAAAGCTATGGAATGGGCTGTAAAAGAAGCAGGAATTTCCACAGATGATGTATGGTATGTAAACGCACATGGCACAAGCACACATCATAATGACTTATTTGAAACAATTGCCATTAAGAAAACATTTGGTGAACACGCAAAAGAAATGAAAATAAATTCTACAAAATCTATTACAGGACATCTTCTGGGAGCTGCCGGTGCAGTGGAAGTGATCACCTGTGTAAAAGAACTTCAGGAAGGCCTGATCCATCAGACTGTTGGTTATAAGGTGCCGGATGAACAGTGTGACCTGGATTATGTAGGAAACGGTAATGTAAAGATGGATATCAAATATGCACTTACCAATTCTCTTGGCTTTGGCGGACATAACGCATCCTTACTTATTAAAAAGTACGAAGACTGATCACGTAGATAATAAATGGTATGGTGATTTTGAAAACAATATACGACAGTGATCTTATAATATAGCTATTTCAGCAGGAGGAAATAAATGGAACTGGCAAATATATTAGAACTGATCCACGCAGTCAGCGATTCAGATCTCACAGAATTTAACCTGCAGGACGATACCTTAAATATTTCCATGTCAAAAGAGAAAACAATTGTACAGCAGATGGCAGTCAATACTGATCCGGCAGATGCTCAGCAGTATCAGCCGGTAGTGCAGCAGGCTGTACATGTAGAATCCGTCAATGCTGTTAACGATGAAGTACAGACAGGAAGTGTGGTAAAATCTCCTCTTGTAGGTACCTATTATGCAGCATCTTCTCCGGAAAATCCCCCCTTTGTAAAAGTAGGAGATAAAGTAAGCAAAGGTCAGGTCCTTGGCATTGTGGAAGCAATGAAGCTGATGAACGAGATTGAATCAGAATTTGATGGTACAGTAAAAGAAATCCTTGTAGAAAACGAGCAGATGGTAGAGTTCGGACAGCCGATGTTTGTGATAGAATAGAAGAAGGAGGTAAAAAACTATGAAACTTACAACAAAAGAAATCATGGAGATCATTCCCCACAGACACCCGTTCCTCCTGATTGATACTATTGAAGAACTGGTGCCGGGTGTGAAGGCAACAGGAAAGAAATGTGTTACCTATAATGAGCCGCATTTCGCAGGACACTTTCCACAGGAACCGGTTATGCCAGGAGTTCTGATCATTGAAGCGCTTGCGCAGACAGGTGCAGTTGCAATTCTGAGTAAACCGGAAAATAAAGGAAAGATCGCATATTTTGCATCGATCAACAATGCAAAATTCAAGAACAAGGTAGTTCCCGGAGATACCCTTACTCTCGAAGTAGAGATCATTAAGGAAAAAGGTCCCATGGGAGTGGGAAAAGCAAAAGCAACAAACCAGGACGGTAAGGTAGCAGTGATCGCAGAGCTGACTTTTGCAGTAGGAGCATAACAGATGTTTAATAAAATTTTGATCGCCAATCGTGGTGAAATTGCAGTGAGGATCATCCGGGCATGTCGTGAGATGGGAATCCGCACAGTAGCCGTATACTCAGAAGCAGACAGAGATGCCCTGCATACCCAGCTTGCAGATGAAGCAGTATGCATCGGAAAGGCACAGTCATCAGACAGCTATCTGAACATGGAGCGAATCTTAAGTGCTACCATTGCCACAAAAGCAGAAGCAATCCACCCGGGATTCGGATTTCTCTCAGAGAACAGCCGTTTTGTGGAAATGTGTGAGAAATGTAATGTGGCATTTATTGGTCCTTCCGCAAAAGTAATTTCCAGAATGGGAAATAAATCTGAGGCGAAAAACACAATGCGGAAAGCTAAAGTCCCGGTAGTGCCCGGCACAAAGGAACCGGTCTACACAGTAGAGCAGGCTTTGGAAGCTGTAAAGGAAATCGGTTTTCCGGTCATGATCAAAGCATCAGCAGGCGGCGGTGGAAAAGGAATGCGTGTAGCCGGAAATGAACAGGAATTTGCCAAATTGTTTGAGACAGCACAGCAGGAGTCGGTCCATTCCTTCTCCGATAATACCATGTATCTGGAACGGTTTGTGGAGAATCCCAGACATGTTGAAGTGCAGATTCTTGCGGATAAATACGGAAATGTAGTTCATCTGGGAGAACGAGACTGCTCCGTTCAGAGACGTCACCAGAAAATGATCGAAGAGTCTCCATGTATCGCAATCTCTGATGATCTGAGAAAGAAAATGGGTGAGACAGCAGTACGGGCAGCAAAGGCAGCAGGCTATGAAAGTGCAGGAACCATAGAATTTCTTCTGGATCAGTCTGGAGAATTTTATTTCATGGAAATGAACACCAGAATTCAGGTAGAACATCCGGTAACAGAATTTGTGTCTGGTGTAGACCTGATCAAAGAGCAGATCTGCATTGCGGCAGGTGAACCGTTAAGCGTTCAGCAGAAAGACATAGAAATCCGCGGTCACGCCATGGAATGCAGAATCAATGCCGAGGATCCTGAGAGACATTTCATGCCATGCCCGGGTAAGATCACTGACTTACATCTTCCCGGTGGAAACGGAATCCGCGTGGATACAGCAGTTTATAATGACTACGCAATCCCGCCCTACTATGATTCTATGATTGCCAAGATCATTGTTTATGACAAAGACCGCCGCAGTGCCATTCGAAAGATGATCAGTGCACTTGGAGAAGTTGCCATCGAAGGAGTAAAAACTAACGTGGATTTTCTGTATGAACTTCTCAATCAGCCGGATTTTCAGGAAGGAAATATCACCACAGATTTCATTCCGCAGCATTATCCGGATCTGTAAAAGAAAACTGGTGCAAATATATTTTATAGTTCAGCAGAAATTACATATTTATTATTGAAAGGTAATTGATAAGCAAATCGATAAAATAATTTTTGACAGAATTAGTTTGATTAATAGTTATTAACGTTATTTTGTTGTCTGAAAGAACATCAAATTGGGTTACATAAAGGAGCAGGATTTTAATGGCAGACTTGAAGAGATTTTTTAAGAAAACAGTTTCAGAAGACCGGCATAAACAGGCCGCATCTGTTTCCGTACCTGAAGGCTTATGGATCAAATGTCCAAAGTGCGGAGAAATGGTTTACAGAGAAGACGTAATATCCAACGCCTATGTGTGCCCGAAATGCGGAGGATATTTCAGAATCAGTGCGAAACGCCGGATCAAAATGATCGCAGATAAAGGAAGTTTTAAAGAGTGGTTCACAGGAATTGACAACAGCAATCCACTGGACTATCCGGATTATCCGCAGAAAATTGAGGATCTGAGAGAAAAAACACACCTTGATGAGGCAATTCTCATCGGAGAAGCCACCATCGGAGGAATCCGTACAGTGATCGGAGCCATGGATACCAGATTTCTCATGGCTTCCATGGGATATGTGGTGGGAGAAAAGATCACCCGCTCATTTGAAGAAGCAACAAAACAGGGACTTCCGGTCATTCTGTTCTGTTGTTCCGGCGGTGCCAGAATGCAGGAAGGAATCGTATCACTGATGCAGATGGCAAAAACCTCCGCAGCCATTAAACGTCACTCCCAGGCAGGGCTTCTCTACACATCTGTGCTGACAGACCCGACTACCGGTGGCGTTACAGCAAGCTTTGCCATGCTTGGAGATATTATCCTTGCAGAGCCAGGCTCACTGATCGGATTTGCCGGCCCGAGAGTCATTGAACAGACTATAGGTCAGAAACTGCCGGAGGGCTTCCAGAGACCGGAATTTCTTCTGGAACATGGATTTCTCGACGGAATTGTTGAACGAGGCTCTATGCGGGATGTTCTTTCGCTGATCCTGAAACTGCATGATACCAGAAAATGTTACGGAGAATTTCCACAGGAAACATCTGCCAGATCTTTCGATACTTTTGGCAAAAAGAAAAAGCAGAAGAAACAAAAAAATCTCACAGCCTGGGATAGAGTCCAGATTGCCAGAAGCAGTGACCGTCCGTCAGCAGCGGAATATATTGATGCCATTTTTGATGATTTCATGGAATTTCATGGTGACAGAGGTGTCAGAGACGACAATGCCATCATCGGCGGCATTGCTACACTGGACGGACAGCCCGTTACAGTAATCGGAATCCGTAAAGGGCATACTACAAAAGAAAACATCAGATGTAACTTCGGAATGCCATCACCGGAAGGGTACAAAAAGGCTCTTCGACTGATGAAACAGGCAGAGAAATTCGGACGTGCAGTCATTGCATTTGTAGACACTCCGGGGGCATTCTGTGGACTGGAAGCAGAAGAACGGGGACAGGGCGAAGCCATTGCAAGGAATCTTCTGGAAATGTCCGATTTGAAGGTGCCGGTTCTTTCGGTTGTAATTGGTGAAGGCGGCAGTGGCGGTGCACTTGCACTTGCAGTCGGCAATGAAGTCTGGATGATGGAAAATGCAACCTACACCATCCTTTCACCGGAAGGCTTTGCATCCATTCTCTGGAAAGACAGCAGAAAGGCACCGGAAGCTGCGGAGGTCATGAAAGTAACGGCGGCTCATCTGAAAGAACTGGGAATCATTGAACGGATCATACCGGAGGAATATCCTGCAAGTGAGGAGAATTTGCCGGAAATTGCAGAGTATATGAAGATCAGAATGAAGCAGTTCCTGGAGAAACAGACTGGTAAAAGTGGACTGCAGATTGCACAGGAACGGTATGAGAGGTTTCGTAAGATGTAGCACGATGTTAAAAGGGACGCGCAGAAAAATATTTTATTTGGAGTGCGGTTTCGGGG
>OHVI01000239.1_pt1 | contig 13188 bp, 8 predicted proteins | sample 1579501 | NCBI WGS metagenome assembly OHVI01 (sample SAMEA3882537, study PRJEB24775) | human gut metagenome | biome: human-associated habitat; feature: intestine environment; material: feces | place: Netherlands | collected 2009/2010
TGAACTACTTCAATATTCCTCACTCGCTTGCTTTATGCCGATTTGGCAACTTTGTGCAAATCTACTCATTCCCAACTGTTTACGTTCCAACCTCTCTTATTCTCCTTAGGCTGCTTTAGAGCTTTATGTTAAAAAAACTAAGTCATAGTTTTTTAACCCAAAGCTCATAGTTTTCTATCCCAAAGCTCATAGGTTTTTGCCTCGTAACTCATTGTTCTTTATCTTTTTCTGTCTTCTATTAAGCCCTCCCGTTGTCATCAATGATGTCTAGGCTCGGTCTTCATTGATGCCCTCTCATCCCCCTCTTTATCATCGTTCTCATCCCTTGCCCTTATCCCCCTCAACCCTCATTATCCGCATCAGGAGTTAACAGGTTAACAGTTAACACCCCAAAAATGCATACTCCCCCTCCCACACATATATAAAAATAAGTATATATATATTTAAATATAATAAGGTACGCAAGGGGGAGGTAGGAAAAAACAGCTGTTAACTGTTAACCCTGTTAACCCCTGCTGCTCCCAGATGCTCTTTTAGGAAATTTAAACAAGTATGCTTGGTGGGTTCATCGAAAAGCCGTACTTTTGTACCCGACTATAACAACATCAAACAAAATACAACATAAAAACAATAATAACAACATAAAATGAAGAAACTGAAATTCCATATAGTAGGTCTTACCCACAACGACGTGAAAGGTCGTGAGGTAGAATACGCCAGGGAGGCAGAGGGCAGAACCATCTGTCTTGTGCCCGATGACGCCAACCCCTTTGATATGCTGGCAGTGAAGGCTTACGACAAGCAGCTTTTCATCGGCTATGTCTCAGCCCTGGAAGGCGAGGACGTAAGAGCCCTCATCATCGCCCGGAAGGGCAGGAACCTGCGCACTCGATGCCTGGGAAGCAACAGCAAGGAGGGAGCCGATGAGAAGTCGGGGCTCCAGCTGATTGTTGAGGCACGGGTAGATGTCTCTGATCAGGATATAGAGCTGGCACGCAGGGAAATCTACGATGACGGAATCTATGACGGCTGGCACTATTCCGGCCCCATTCTGCCCATCGACAAGCTGACCCGTTTCAGCGATTGCACTATGATGCTGGAAGGCGTCATCAACGACATCATTCAGATTCTGGAGCAACTATCCCATATCAGAAATATCTCTCCTGCCGGGAATCTCTCTTCTGAAGGGAATCTCTCTCCTGCCGGGAATCTCTCTCATCATCCGAATCTCTCAGAAGATGCTCAGAATCTTTCTGGTCCCGATTACAAGGCGGCGCTGGAGGCAGAGCTGCGCGACAACCTGGAAGAGGCTAGGGAGCGGCTCAGCAGCTTCATGGAAATACAGCGAAGCGATTATTCGCGCGAGATGACGCAGACGAGAAACCGCATTCTCAACAACCTCGACCTCATAGACGATGAGGAAATCCATCGCATGGGCGAGCAACTGTATACGGAGATGGGATTCATTACCAGTTCAGCTTATCGTGAGCGTGCAGCCCAGTCTTTCTTCGTAGATGCGCCTATCGCCCTCAAGAAGAAGCAGACGGGCACCTACGACTATAAAGACCAGCTGGACGCCATAGAAAAGCAGCTCTATGCCTTCCCCTATTCGCTCTATCCCACGTTCAAGGCCGACCCGGTAGATTTCCTCCGCCAGGTATTCTATAAGCGTGTGCCCCGCAAGAAGATGCTCCAGTTGCTCTCGGGCATCGTACTGATGATTATGAACGGCAGGGTGAGCGATGTGAAGCAGTGGGGCAAGCACGGCAACGAGGAGGCGCTGCTGGCGATGAAGGCGATGAAGGCGGTGGGTGCCAAGCCTTCGAACGAAGTGAAGAAAGAGAAATTCATGGAACTGGTTGATTTGGTAATTCCGAAGATAGCGGTTTATAAGAAAAACGGCTGTCCTGAAGTGCTGGTGAAAAGGCAATCCGACTGGTTTCCTGTGTTCCGCCTCTTAAACGGGTGGGGGCTATTCAATATGGGAACTCCTACGGCCTTCTGCAAACATCTGGCCCACCTGTATGAAAAAATACCTCCGGAGAATACGGGGCGTGCTCCGCTCTGCAAATGGAAGGATCTTGCGCAGGTGAAATCTGAACCATTCGAATATGCGGCTCTGGAATGGTGGAAACTTAGTTCAGATAAGTTGGGCTCGGTAAGCTTAGAAAGATTCAATCATTATTGCGATATTGTGAATGCTTTCAAGAAGATTTTGGGCGCAACAGCTTTATTGGAGAATGTGGACTTGAAGGAAATCTTGCCGAAACAGGTGGATAAGGAAGTGCCAGACTCGGACACCAAGAATGATGACGAGATGACGGCGGAAGATGGTAGCTAGCGGGGTATATTAATACCTCGCTTATACCCCTCCTATACCCTTTGATGATTCTTTATACCTTGTTTTATACCCTCTTTATACCCCTGCTTTTTTATTTCAAAAAAAACTTGTAAACGGCTATTTTTTTGTTTATCTTTGCATCGCTTTTCGGAAGAGAAGTGGCTGGTTTTCAGTAATCCAGTCATTGTATAATCTAAATAATATTCAAATGGTAAACAACAATCTTTCTTTTGATGAGTGCAAGCAGATGAGCCGTCGTCTCATCGCCATGAACCCTAACCGCAATGCGAATATGGGTAAGATTTCTACTTTCCTCCTCGATTACTACACCGAGCTTACCAAGCAGCCTTGGCTCAGCACCCTCGTGGGGCAGATTCGTGACCTCACCGCCAAGCAGAACCTGATGCTGCAGCAGGCGGCTGAGGCTGTAGATGCTGCGCAGTATCAGAACGAGGATGACCTTGCCTTCGCCATCATCAAGAAGCAGGAGGAGGTGAAGGCAGGCGAGACCTTCAAGCAGCTCGACAAGCAGATTTCCGCACTCAAGAAGCAGTTGCCGTTCCGCTCTCCTCATTACTTTCACTTCCTTGATGACCATCGTGCCCAGAAGACTATCGACCCGGATGCCTTCACCTTCCAGACTACCGTGGACATCGATAACCCGGAGGAGGTGGAGACGGCGGTAAAGAATGCCCTGCTGCTGAACGGAATGTTTGATGATCCTGCCGAGAAGCTTTTCAGAGAGAAGATTTTCTCTGCCGATGACATCGAGCTTTGGACGGGAAAAGTGCTTCACGTGGAACGTTCGGCTCGCAACAAGGCGCACATCGACATCCGAATCCCTATCGGAATGACCATCGCTGAGGCTCAGAGCGCCTTCTGCAAGCTCATTCATGCCACCGAAGACCCAAGCTGCGTTACGCCTGAGCGCATCATCTTTATCACCGATGCCGTGAGCCAGATCTATACTGCCGACGACTGGTACAAGCGACTGGATGAGGAAGCCGTGGCAGAATATCGTGAGGCTTACAGAAAGAGAGGATTGGATATTGATGGCCGTCCATTGGATATTGATTCTGCCCAGATAAGAGCATCTCAGAATTCCTCTTCTCAGAGCTCTTCTTCCTCCGCTCCAACCGTAGATTTCCAACCCATCGAGAGCGAGGAGGAGAAGGCGAGAAGGGCTGCCAATGCCGTGCAGTATGAGCAAACCTACGATGGCGTTCCTTACGAGGAGATTACCAAGGCGCTGGTGGATCTGATGGGCGGCGCTCCTGCCCATGGCAACCGCAACAACTTCATCTATCGTGAAGCCTGCCTGCTCAGATACATCTGCAACAGCGAGGCGGCTTGGATTAAGCAGGTAATCGAAATCTTCGGCGAAGACGAGGCGAAGGCGTTCGCCTCTGTAGAGAGCGCCTGCAAGGTGGCTCAGTCCTCGGAAATGCCCCAGCTCGTGAAGCAGGCGGTGGAGCTTGCCCGCAAGAACTATCTCGCCAAGCAGGCCACCGAGAAGGCGGGAATCTATGCCGATGTTCCTCCTCAGATGCCTGCCCGATTGCCTAAGCTCATCAAGCTGCTCACCAGCAAGGTGCCAGCCGATTTCAAGCCGGCTGTGGCGATGGCGGTCTTTCCTCCGCTGGCCGCTCATCTCAAGGGCGTCAACTTCCGCTACATCGACAATCAGGTGCACGAGGCGGCGATGATGAACCTGCTCGTAGCTCCTATGTCGTCAGGCAAATCGGCGGTAAACGGACCTATCGACAGCATCATCGACGACCTGGTGCAGATGGATAAGGTGAACCGTCAGAAGGAGCAGGATTGGAAGGACGAGGTGAACACCATGGGCGACAACAAGAAGAAACCCGTTCGCCCGGAAGACATCTGCATCCGCATCGTTTCGCCCGACCTTACCCGTGCTGCCTACATCCAGCGTCTCGACGATGTGCAGAAGGCTGGCGGCGCCTATCTCTACTGCAAGATGGACGAGGTGGACATGCTCAGGAAGTTCAACGACCCTAGCCAGCTGATTCGTCTCTGCTGGGACAACTCTGAAGATGGTCAGGAGCGTGTGGGCACCAAGAGCGTTACAGCCCGCGTAAAGACCCGTTTCAACTGGAATGCTTCGAGCACCATTGCCGTTACCCAGAAGTTCTTCTCGGTAAGAGAGGTGGCTGATGGAGCCGTGAGCCGACTGTCGCTTGCCACCATCATCCGTCCCGATTTCGCTCCTTATCCGGTAGTGGGAGAGTATGATGCGCTGTTCAAGTCGGAGTTGGCTCCTTACATCCGTCATCTGAATGCTGCCAGCGGTTTCAAGGAGTGCAGGAAGGCGCGCCAGCTTATCGAGCGACTGGGCAGTGAGATTATGGAGATGGCTCAGCTGGCTTACAACAAGCCTTACGCCGAGTTTGCCAAGCGTGGTCTGGCGAATGGTTTCCGCCGCGCGATGGTGCTTTATCTGGCGAATGGCGAGAAGTGGGAGAAGGCGATAGAGGATTTCATCGTATGGAGCGTGAAGTATGATTTGTGGTGCAAGATGCGTTTCTTTGGCAATCAGATGCAGGAGGCGATAGATGCCGACAATCGTGCCGTGTGCCATTCATCCGGTGTGAGCAATCTTCTTCTCTTCGTTCACGATACCTTTGACAAGGCTGAGATTCAGAATGTCTGTATGGTTCATGGCACCAAGACGAAGCTTGCCATCCTCCTGTGCAACTGGAAGAAGCGTGGCTTCATCGTGAAGAACGATGATGAAACCTTCTCCAAGACGGCTAAGTTCATCGCCAAGTATGGCCATTATGGAACGCCTGGAATGGCAGCGTAAGGCTAGTAAAGCGGGCGTGGAGAAAGTCCCACGCTCCCGCTTTTGTCAGCACGCCCTGAAAAAAGCAGATGCCAATGCCCATACGCCCTGAAAGGGCAAAAGCTTTAAAATACCGCCTTTTTGTAACATCTCTGTAAAGGTTCTTGACCTTCATCAAGAAATCGGGGCTTTTTGAAACTTTTCTCCTAAAAAGTTTGTGTGCGAACACAGAAAGTTGTATCTTTGCATCGGAATTAAGAAAGAAGGATAAAAGATTAGTAATTTCAGGATACGAAAGGTATTGATAATAAGGGATTAAGATTGAAAAGTCAGGATACGGAAAAGGTTAATGATTGATTTCAGGATAAGAGAGGTATTAGAAACAAGGTAAAGATTGAAAATAGGGTAACATTGAAAGATTGTTAAGAAAAGGATAATGTTGAATTTAAAGTAAAGAAAGGAAAAAGTTATGTTAGTATTAGGTATTGTTTTCGCAGCAGTAGTAGCATTTGCTGCAACAGTAGGCGCAGTTAGCAACAAGCTTGCTTAAGCTGCCAGTGAAGTAAGGAACTTTAAAAGTTCAGAAACAGTAATTGAAGCAAAGTAGGAAGCCAATATGGGCTTCCGAGATGGAGAAGGAGAGCCAATGGGGCTTTCCGGAATGAGGGAGCAGATGATGCTCCTTTTTTTGTTTAACATTAAAACATCAGACATACATTATATATAAAAGGAAATCGGGTTGGTTAACAGGTTAACAGTTAACAGCCCGATTTCTTTGTTTCTACCTCTATTCGAGGATGTTTTCTAACTGTATGGTTGAAACGGCTGAAAGCCCAAAAACTCCTAGCCCAGGGTGTGTGGGGCATTGCCTTCTGCTTTTATGGCGTGTGGGGCATTGCCTTCTGCCTTTCCAAAAACTACTTGAAAATCAGGGTGGTGAGCCTGTCTTTATCAAACAGTTCCTGAGCCACGGCTTGAATCTGGGCGGCGGTAATCTCATCCACCTGCTCGTAGAGGCGGTCAACGTTCTTCTCCCAGCCATAGTGCAGGAAGCTCTTGCCGAAGTCGAGGGCGAAGTTCTCGCGGTTGTCGCAAGCCACGCCTATCTGACCCTTAATCTGTTTCTTGGCAGCCTTGAGCTGCGCATCGCTCAATGGCTTCTGCATGAACTTATCCAGCTCCTTGCGAACCAGACGGAGGCAGCGCTTCACATCGTGCTCATCGCAGCCGAAATAGATGCTCCAGGTGCCCGTGTCGCCATAAGCCACCATCGTGCTTTCTACGGTGTAAACCAATCCGTTGTGCTCTCTCAGGGCGAGGTTCAGCTTGGCGTTCATGCCCGGTCCGCCCAGCATATTATTAAGCAGATAGAGCGGCATTCGTCGGTCGTCGTTCACATCGTAAGCGCGGGTTCCAATCATCACATGCGCCTGATGCGTATTCTTCTGCATCACAATTGTCTGGCCAGCAACTTTACTTTGAACATTGAACTTTGAGCTTTGAACTTTATGATTTGCATCGCCTGCTTCCATTTCTTCCGTAGGTGTTTCGCCAGTAGGCGTTTCTTCAGCAATCCTTTCTTCCGTAGGCGTTTCGGCGGATTTGCAATCCGCCGAGCAAGCAAGCTCTCGGCCTTTTGGGCACTCTCCCAAAGCCTTCTGGATAAGCTTCACCAGCTTCTTGAAATCAATATCCCCGTATGCGAAGAATATCGCATTATCCGGCCGGTAAAGCTTCTGCGTGAACCTCAGCGCATCCTCCGTCTTGAAAGCCCGAACCTGCTCGGCTGTGCCCAGGATATTGTGCCCCAGCGGCGAACCCTTGAAGAGGATATTCTCAAACTCATCATATATCAGTTCGGCAGGCGAATCATTATAGCTCTCTATCTCATCGCAGATTACCTCCACCTCCTTATCTATCTCCGCCTGCGGATAAACCGAGTGGAAGACGATGTCGGAAAGCAGATCCACGGCCCTTGCGATGTGCTCCTTCAGGATGGCAGAGTAATACACCGTGCCCTCCTTGTTGGTGTAGGCATTCAGGTCGCCGCCCACACTCTCCAGACAGTTGAGTATGTGCCAGGCTTTTCTGCGTTCGGTGCCCTTGAAGGTGACGTGCTCGCAGAAGTGAGCCAAGCCCTCCTCGCCCGGCTCCTCGTTGCGGGTACCGGCATTTATCTGATAGCCGCAATACACCACCTGGCTATCTGATGGCAGGTGGATGATGCGGAGTCCGTTGTCTAATGTATAAGTATTATATTTCATTTCAAGGTGCAAAGTTACATTGAAAATGTAATTTATCCAAAATATTAGGCATTTATTTTGCATTATCGCCAAAAAGAATTATCTTTGTCCCCAAAAAATATAAATAGAGACATAAAACAATGCGTAAGGTTATAGGAATAGGAGAGACCGTGCTTGATATCATCTTCAAGAACGGCAAGCCGATAGAGGCAGTACCAGGTGGCTCATCGTTCAATGCAGTCATCTCGTTGGGACGTGCGGGCGTGAACGCTTCGTTTATCAGCGAGGCGGGCAACGACCGTATCGGTGAGTATGTGATTCAGTTTCTGAGAGATAATGGGGTGAATGCCGACAATGTGAGCATCTTTCCGGAATCGAAGTCGCCGCTCTCGCTGGCGTTCCTCGACGAGAACAACAATGCCGACTACATCTTCTACAAGGACCATCCCCACGACCAGCTGGAGTTTGCCACTCCGGAAATCAATCCTGGCGACATCGTGCTCTTCGGTTCGTTCTTCGCCCTGAATCCGGTGGTTCGTCCTCAGGTGGCCGGTTTCCTGGAGTACGCCAAGAATCACGGTGCCATCCTCTATTACGACATCAACTTCCGTGCTTCTCATCAGAATGAGATCATGAAGATTACGCCTAATCTGATAGAGAACCTGGAGTATGCTGATTTTGTGCGCGGAAGCCACGAGGACTTCGGAATCCTCTACAAGAAACCGGAGGCGGATAAGGTGTATAATGCCGAAATCAGTTTCTACTGCAAGAAGTTTATCTGCACCCAGGGCGCTGAGCCTGTAGAGGTGAGAGCCGAGAACGGCTTTGCCAAGAGTTATCCTTCGGAGAAGATGAAGCCGGTGAGCACCATCGGAGCCGGCGATAACTTCAATGCCGGTTTCGTATTCGGACTGATCAAGGATGGAATCACCCGCGAAGATATCGACCGTGGATTATCTGAGGCGCAATGGGATAGCCTCCTGAAGAGTGCCCAGGAATTTTCCACCGAATGCTGCAAGGACATCTACAATTATGTTTCCAAGGAATTTGGAGAAGAAAAGAAGAAGGAATTGTAATTCTAGCAATACGCCGCCCTGAAAGGGCAGAAGCTCCTAGCCCAGGGCAACACCCTGGGTATAAACAGCATTTCACCCTGTCGCCCTGTAAGGGCAAAAGCTTTAAATATTATTATAGAACATTGTAAAATAAAAGAAAAGATATGACAGAAATTATAAACAAGATTTATTACGTAGGCGTTAACGACCGCAACAAGCATCGTTTTGAGGGCCTCTGGCCTTTGCCTAACGGAGTGAGCTACAACTCGTATATCATTGACGATGAGAAGGTAGCACTGGTAGATACTGTAGAGGTAGATTTCTTCACCCAGTTCCTGGAGAACATTCACGAGGTGATTGGCGACCGCGAAATCGATTACCTCATCATCAACCACATGGAACCTGACCACAGCGGCTCCATCGCCCTTATCAAGAAATATTACCCTAACATCAAGATCGTGGGCAACAAGAAGACTCTGGGAATGCTCGAAGGCTTCTATGGCGTTACCGACGATGTGGTAGAGGTAAAAAATGGCGAAACTCTCTCACTCGGAAACCACGAGCTGAGCTTCGTTCTCATCCCTATGGTTCACTGGCCAGAAACCATGGTTACCCTCGATGCGAAGAACAAGGTGCTCTTCTCGGGTGATGCGTTCGGTTGCTTCGGCGCGTTGAACGGCGGAATCATCGATACGGAAATCAACTGCGAGACTTTCTGGCTGGAGATGGTTCGCTACTACTCAAACATTGTGGGTAAGTATGGAATCCCTGTTCAGAATGCGTTGAAGAAGTTGGCTGGCGTGGAGCTGGATTACATCTGCTCAACCCATGGCCCGGTTTGGCACGAGCATATTGAGAAGGTTATCGGCATGTATGATAAGATGTCGAAGTACGAGACGGAGCCAGGCTTGGTTATCTGCTACGGCACCATGTACGGCAACACCGAGCGCATGGCTGAAATCATCGCCCGTGCAGCAAGCAAGGCAGGCGTGAAGAACATCGTGATGTATAATATCTCGAAGACTCACCACAGCTACATCCTGCGCGACATCTTCCGCTACAAGGGTCTTATCGTAGGTGCTCCAACCTACAATGCCGGTCTTTATCATGAGATGGAGGTTCTCCTCTCCGAGCTTGCCAATAAGGATGTCAAGAACCATCTTCTTGGCTGGTACGGTTCTCATTGCTGGGCAAGCAAGGCTGTGGCTAAGATTCAGGAGTGGAACGAAACCAAGCTCCACTACGAGGCTGTAGGCGAGCCGGTGGATATGAAGCAGGCGATTACTCCAGAGGTAAAGGCGCAGTGCGAGGCGCTGGGTAAGGCGATGGCTGAGAAGCTGCTGGCGGAATAAAAGTTTAAGGGCGGAAGAACAACTGGGGGTTAACAGAGTAAACAGTTAACAGTTGTTTTTCCGCTCTTTCTTTGTTTAAATACCTTTAAATATTTCGTGTAAATTACGATAAAACTTGGTGAAGTTGTGTAAAAAGCGTATATTTGCGATAGAAAACCGTGTCTTGACACAAAAAAACGTCATAAACTATGTATTTTGAACGTAAAGCATACTTGAAAGAACTCATCTCGGCAGAAGGCAATGGGATGATAAAGATTATCACCGGCATTCGCCGTTGTGGTAAATCCTTCCTTTTGTTCAACATCTTCCGCAAGCATTTGCTTGAAAGAGGTGTTGCGGAAGATCATATCATACAAGTAAATCTTGAAGACCGTAGAAACAAGAAACTTCGTGACCCTGATGCTTTGCTGGAGCATATAGATGCTCAGATGAAAGATAAGGATAGGTATTATATTCTCTTGGATGAGGTTCAGATGGTGAAGGAGTTTGAAGATGTGCTCAACTCTTATCTCCATGTAGAGAATGCAGAGGTGTACGTAACTGGTTCCAATGCCCGATTTTTATCGAAGGATGTGATAACTGAATTTCGTGGTAGAGGTTGGGAAATCCGAATCCATCCACTGAGTTTTTCTGAATACTACGAGGTGGTAGGAGGAGAGGAGCGTCAAGCCCTGGAAACCTATTATCTTTATGGTGGATTGCCTGCTGTGGCGCAGATGGAAACTCCGGAAGCGAAACAGAACTATCTTCGAGAGATTTATGAGACGGTTTATCTGAAGGATGTTTTGGAGCGTAATCGCCTGAAGAATTCTGATGGGATGCGCGAGTTGGTGCGCCTTCTGGCTTCTACGATTGGTTCCTGTACGAATGTGCAGAGAATTTCTAATACGTTCAAATCTGTTGGAGGAGTGGAAATCGGTACTAAAACCATTGGCAGGTACCTGGAGAACCTGCAGGATTCCTTCATCATCAGCGAGGCTTTGCGTTATGATGTGAAGGGACGCAAATATATTGGTACTGGTACCAAGTATTACTTCGAGGACATCGGTATCAGAAATGCCGTGGTAGATTTCCGACAAATAGAATTCACCCATATCATGGAGAACGTGGTTTATAACGAGTTGCGGAAGCAGGGTTATACTGTGGATGTGGGGTCAGTAGAGAGCTTCAAGCGGGATGAGAATGGCAAACTGCAGCGTAGGAATCTTGAGATAGATTTCGTGGTGAACCGTCATGATGAACGCCTCTATATCCAGTCGGCTTATGCCTTGCCTGATAAGGAGAAGGTAGATCAGGAGCAGGCTTCTCTTTTGAATGTAAATGATGGCTTTCGCAAACTGATAATCGTAGGGGATAGGTATCATTCGGGTTATAATGAAGAAGGCATTCTGATGATGAGCCTCTCCGATTTTCTCTTGGGGAAGAGCTAGATGGTCTTGAAGAAAATATCAAGGGCGGAAGAACAACTGGGGTTAACAGAGTTAACAGTTGTTTTTCCGCCCTTTCTTTTTAGTTGAATACTCCGTTTTATAGGTTCTAATCCTAATTAATATTAAAAATGTGCAAGTTTGCCACTTTTTGATATTAAAAATGTGTATTTTTGCCGAAAAATCATATTAACGAGGAAATTATGGCAGAAATACAAAGAGAAATATTAGATAAAATGAAGGCGTGGAAGGAGAATCCGCGTCGCAAACCATTGGTGTTGCAGGGCGCACGTCAGGTAGGTAAGTCGTGGGCATTGAAGAAGTTTGGCAGGGAATGCTTTGAGGATATGGTTTACATCAACTTTGATACAATGCCAGCCGTGAAGGAGGATTTTAAACGTACCAAGGAGCCTTTGAAACTCATTAAGTCGATGGAGCTGATGACGGGGAAGAAAATTATCCCAACTTCCACTCTGATTGTTCTTGATGAGATTCAGGAATGCAATGAAGCATTGAATAGCTTGAAGTATTTCTGCGAGGATGCTCCGGAGTACGCTGTTGTGTGCGCAGGTTCACTCCTGGGTGTGGCTCTTAATCGTACAGGAGCATCTTTTCCCGTGGGTAAGGTGGACTTCATGACGCTTTATCCCGTATCGTTTGCTGAATATCTGAGGGCGGCAGATGCCCAGCTCTATCATTCTTATCAGATGATAGACGAGGTGATGTCTGTGCCCGAGGTGTTGCACCAGCAGCTGATAGATGCTTACAAGTTGTATCTTGTGTTAGGAGGAATGCCCGAGGCGGTAAGTGCCTACATCGACACTCGTTCGTGGGCGGAAGTAAAGGTGGTTCAGGATGCTATCCTCCAGTCTTATTCCCTTGATTTTGCCAAGCACATCAGCAACAAGGATATCCCACGTGTGTTTCAGGTTTGGGGCAATTTGCAGAATCAGCTGGCTCGTGAGGACAAGAAGTTCCGTTATGCTGATGTTCAGAAAGGGGCTAGGGCGCGTGAGTATGAGGGAGCCATCGAATGGTTGTGCCTGGCAGGATTGGTGCATCGGGTTTCGGCGATAGAAACTCCTCGCTTGCCGCTTTCTGCCTATAAGAAAGACAATGCCTTTAAGCTTTATCTCAATGATGTGGGCTTATTGGGGCGCAAGTTTGATTTGGATGCAGCTACGGTATTGATGGGCGACAATCTCTTTACGGAGTTCAAGGGGGTGATGGCAGAAAACTATGTTCTGCAGGCTTTGGTTCGCCAGTATGGCAGCCAGCATTATTATTGGACTTCTGGCAATACGGCAGAAGTGGAGTTCCTGTTGCAGGATGCTGGTAAAATCATTCCTATCGAGGTGAAGGCTGACAAGAATGTTACGGCGAAGAGCCTGGCGTATTATCGCAAGCAATATCTCCCTAAACTATCAATTCGTCTTTCTGCTCTTAACATGAGGAAGGACGATGATTTGCTCAATCTTCCATTATATCTGGTTGATAAATTGAAAATGTTTGTGGAGAATATGGCGTTTAATGAATAATTGAAATCTATACTGCTCTTTGTATGGAATTTTGCGTTAGTGCAAATTAAGCATGTTGAAACATGCTTAATTTGCAAATCTTGTTTTTGTAGTTGATATGCAAAAAGTTGTAAGTGCATATTTATGTTAGAGAATAAGCTAATTATAGCTTTTTTCTCTTAAAAATACACGTTTTTGTCTGAAAATTATTCTTGAAATATAATTGGAAAAGATGGCTCTATCCCTCGCAGAGCTTTGTCAATTCTTCCAGGTTATCCGCTACTTCTATCACATCTCGCCAATCGCCGCGAATCATGCTTTTCTCTGCCATATCATCCAGCAGGGCGATGGTGGAGTTCCAGAAGCCTTTCATGTTGTAGAGAATCACCATCTTGTGATGGTAGCCGATGGTGTGGGCGGCGGCGATGGTGAAGATTTCATCCAGGG
>OHVI01000245.1_pt1 | contig 12946 bp, 8 predicted proteins | sample 1579501 | NCBI WGS metagenome assembly OHVI01 (sample SAMEA3882537, study PRJEB24775) | human gut metagenome | biome: human-associated habitat; feature: intestine environment; material: feces | place: Netherlands | collected 2009/2010
TTCTCCACAGCCTCTGCTCCATCTTCCGCTGTATCAACCCGAAAACCATATTCACTAAGGAGCGCTACTGCAATTTCACTGTTCAGTTCATTATCTTCCACAAGCAGTATGCGCCTGTCTCTGAAATCTGAATCTGCTGCCGGAAGAATATTATCATCTGCCCCGGCCTGCTTCTGGCCGATAGCAGCCATCAGAGTCTCTCTGATATCTGACATAAACATAGGTTTGGCACAGAACGCAGTCACCCCTGCTGCCCTGGCTTCCACTTCAATATCTGACCAGTCATAAGCAGTCAGGATAATGATCGGCGTATCGTCACCAAGACTACGGATTTGACGGGTAACTTCAATGCCATTCATATCAGGCAGACGCCAGTCAATGATATAAGCGTGGAATGCATCCCCCATTTCCATAGACTGTCGTGCACGGAGAACAGCCTCCTTTCCGGAAAGTGTCCATTCCGAACGCATTCCAACCTTTACAAGCATCTTAGTCACACTGTCACAGGTATTGAAATCATCGTCTACTACCAATGCTTTCAGACCTTCCAGTTCTGCGATTTTCTCTATACGGTGATTCTCAGGCTGGATCCGCAATGGCAGACGGATAATAAATTCAGTACCTTTGCCCTGTTCTGTCTGAACCTCAATGGTTCCGCCCATCATATCTACGATGTTCTTGGTGATAGCCATACCCAGTCCTGTACCCTGAGTCCTGCTTACAGTGGAAGTCCGCTCTCTCTCAAAAGGAGAAAAGATCTTCTGTACAAATTTCTGACTCATGCCGATTCCGTTATCCTTTACCCGGATTTCGTACAGTTCACAGCCTCTCTGTGTACCCGGATACTCTCTCAGCCGGACAGAAACGGTTCCGCCTGCAGGAGTAAACTTGATCGCATTGGACAAAAGATTCAGCAGCACCTGATTCAGCCTGGTCTTGTCGCAATAAACATCCTCATTGGTAACATCCATGACATCCATGTAAAGCTCTAACTGTTTCGCATGGATCTGTCCGCTGATAATGGTTTTCAGATCATGAAGAACCTCTGACAGACTGACTTCCGTCTCTTCCAGATGGATTTTCCCGCTCTCAATACGGCTCATATCCAGGATATCATTGATCAGTGAGAGCAGATGATTACTGGAGGAAAGAATCTTACCCAGATAATCCCGAACCCTTTCTTTATCATCAATGTTGCTTACAGCCAGTGTGGTAAAACCAATGATCGCATTCATTGGTGTACGGATATCGTGAGACATATTGGAAAGGAAGGTGCTCTTTGCCTTGTTTGCAGTCTCCGCAGCGCGGACCGCCTCAGAAAGGGCCTGATTCATTTTTCTATCAGAGGTACGATCTGACAGAACCAGGATATATTTCTTTTTTCCGTTTACCTCGCTGCCCATTGCAACGTTATGAAACCAGCGGTGTTCTCCTGTTTTCTGATGAACATATTCAAGATCCCATTCCTGCTGCTCATGAACCTGGATTTCTTCCAGATACTTCTTCTCCGGATCTTCAACGTCCCCGGGATGCAGTTTCCCAAGGACACAAATATCTTTACGAATCTGTTCTACTGTAATTCCCAGCAGTTTTTCCACATTGGGACTGACGTAATCTGCCTGATATGTTTTTGCATCCAGCATCAGGAAAACGTCATCTACATTCATTGACAGCTTTTGAAACAATTCGTCCCTGTACAGGATCTCCGTATCCTTTCTCTTCAGGTTTACCCTGTTTTTCCGGAGAATAATTCCAATAAAAAGGCCGGCAATACACACCGCTACTGCACTTACAAGCAGCACAGTGCTACGCTGCAGAACATTCATACTTGCATTGACGATATCAGCCTGGACAAGTCCCAGAAAGATCCAGTCCTGAGGTTTGGATTTCTCATAGACCAGATAGTAATCCTCTCCATCCAGATTTATCAGCATTGCATCTGTATGTCCTTCCTTAAACTCTTCTGAAAGTTTAAGGATCTCTTTTTCAGACAGAGTAGAATGCTCTCTCAGAATCCCAAAGAAATTATACACCTCTCCCCATGCCTCAGAAGAATGATCCACAACAACACGGCCATCCGGATGAACCACATAACTCTGGGCATTTCCATTGAAAGCAGAAATATTCAGCACATTTACGATATCAGAGTTTTCATAGGCAATGGCAATGGCATCATATTCAAAGCCCTGATAACTTCCATGAGGCCTGGGAGTGGCAAAAACAAGGAGCTGGGATTTTCCGGGAACTGTTGCATTGGTTATCACATCATTTCCCTGCCGGATCTCATCTTCAATATTTTCCTGTAATCCCAGATACCCGGTTTCACCTGTTACCATCTTATAGTTCCCGTCCGCTGACAGGAAATAAAAATCTAAAAAGCCTGCATCTTCCTGTGCTTTCTCTATATACTCACGAATTTCACTTTCATCGGAAGTGTTCTGCAAATATTCCCCCCATATATGGAGATAAGTCAGATTCTTATTTGTCAGCTCACTTAGCATATTATCAGACTGATGAAAAATTTCTGTCAGGTGAGAAACACTTTCCTCATAAACAGTCTTCGATACAAACCCCAAATATTGGAAAACAGTCAAAAGGATTCCAACAAATAGGGCAATAAGAACTGCTGCATTCCATCGTTTTCTCACAACCCGTTTCTTTCTGTTTGTATTATGATTCTTAACATCCATTCTTCTCACCTCAGAGTAATGTAGTCTTCAGGCTCTGCAAGAATGGCATTACCATCTGAAACATATGTTGTCCAGGTATCATCCACAGAGATATCTCCTCCATCAAATACAATATTTTCCTCTGCCGGATAAGCTTCCATATGTTGTGGTGCTGCAAGGCAGGTTACAGTAAAAGTATCCTTGTCCTGAATCTGTTTTCCATTCTTTGAAACTTTACTCAATGTATAACCATTATCCGTTTCCCTGATTTCTACAGAAATACCACTGAACACAGGCAGAGAGCCACGGTTAAAGGGGATAAAGCCTCCCTGGTAGCCTTCTACGAAGTTTCTGACCGTTTCCTTCAGTTCTGCCCCGCTCATCTCACTGCTGTAAGCGGAAAGCTCGTTTGGCATAATCATGTTGCCTGCCATTTTTTCTGTATAACCGGCCTTCAGTACATTTCCTGTAAAGCTGTTTCCTGTTGCAATCAGCACATCCGTCCCATAAATACCGCGCAAAGTGTTTGCCATAACAGAATAGGCTTCATTGCCTCCGCTGGTATGGAAACGATTGGAATAAGTTTTCTTTGAATCCAACACAATATCCTCAGAAGTGGATTTTTCTTCAAGAAGCTGGGAATTAAATGACTGATAAGCCTGCTCTGCATTATATTCTCCTGAGATCATCTTAGACACCACATCCCTGGAAATGGAAAAAAAGTCATTTGACGCAATACGGATATACATATGGTTTTCTTCGATCACAGGTTTCACATCCTTCAGATATTCCGTAAGCCGGAAATCCACATCCTGGCTATAGCTTAACAGATCCTGCCCATCATAAATGATCCGGTTCTGCGCATCCTCTGAAAGCATTGTGTTCAGTACCTTCATTGCTTTCTGCCGACGTGTTTCATCCTTTGTCAGGTCACGGTTTAAAGCTATCTGGAAATATGGTGTAGTCATCAGCCACTTTTCGCCGTTCTGCTGAAAGAATGGCAGGAATGTTGTGTTAATGCCCTGATCCTGAAACATTTTTACACCGGCAGAACTGCCGAAATACATGGCAAGCTTACCACTTTTGTACATCTCAACCACATCATCATAATTCATATCCAGATCATCCTGGCTCAGCCCTGTATCCTGAATAAACTGCTCCATACGTTCAAAAGCCTCCGGCCAGACGGTACTGTCCAGACCTTCTCTCTTTGTATTGTCCGGGTCACTGTAGATGGTACGCCACTTACGTCCATCCCCAGAAGACAGCTCTGATGCAGACAGACCCTGCAGTGTTTCCATACAGGTATAATCATAGTAATAGTCTGCAGTAAACCCACGGATACCCACCTCATCAAATGCCTGGCAGGCAGAAACGAAGCTTTCATAATCCGTTGGAAGAGGAATATCATACTTTTCAAAAAGATCTTTGTTCACTACAAAGCCATGGGCATCTGCACACACAGGAAGCCAGTTTACGCTGCCATCCTGATTTCTGAAACTGTTAAGGTATGTATCATAGACAGCACCTGCAGCATTGGTTGTGGAAAGATCCATCAGACTGTCTTTCAGAGGACTTGCATCATGGAGGGAAAACCTGCAGCAGGTTATAATATCCGGCAATCCGCCGTTTTCATTCAGAAAACGATAGAAATCCAGATCATTATTGCCTACTACAAATTCAATGTTGATATCCGGAAGCTGTTCCTGGATGTATGATGCGTATTTTTCATACAGATTTGTAGTCCATAGATACACTGTGATAGTTTCCGCGTCTTCTTTTTCCGTACTTTTCCTGCCGCAGCCAGACAGAAGTGATACGGCTGTCACCATCGCCAAAAGCACAGCAAGTATCTTATTCCATTTTTTCTTTTTCATTATAACTTCTCCTGATTATGTTTTACTAACTCATTGATCGCTTTTACTAATAACTTTCCATCAACAGGCTTGGCAATATGTTCATCCATTCCTGCTTCCTTTGCTCTCATTTTGTCCTCAGTGAACGCGTTTGCTGTCATGGCAATGATCGGTATCACTTTTGCATCCTCTCTGTCCAGAGAGCGGATCATCTTTGCTGCTTCATATCCATTCATGACAGGCATCATAATATCCATAAGAATAACATCAAATTCTCCAGGTCTGTTTTTTCTGAATATGTCAACAGCCTTCTGTCCATTCCATGCTTTTGTCACCACAGCGCCTTCATTCTGAAGCACAAATTCTGCAATCTCCATATTCAGCTCATTATCCTCTGTCAGAAGAACATGGAGTCCATGGATAGAAGTTTCCGTTTTTTCTTCAGCTTCAGTCCTGTCCTTCATATCTGTGTCAATCCGGAATGGAATCTGGATCACAAATGTAGTCCCTGTGCCTTCTTTACTTTCAAAGGAAATGGTTCCGCCCATTTTCTCCACCAGTTTTTTTGTAATTGGCATTCCCAGTCCTGTTCCGGCGAATTTTGTGCGGCTTCCTGCATGTTCCTGTGCAAATGGTTCAAAAATGCGTTTCTGAAATGCCTCAGCCATTCCGATCCCGGTATCTCTGCAGACAAATTCCAATGTGGTCATTGCTGTCTGTTTCGATGGGATTTCCCGACAGCCGATATAGACATATCCGTTTTCTTTGTTATATTTCACCGCATTAGACAAAATATTCATCAGAATCCGTTTCACATGCACCGGACTTCCAATAAGATTCCAGTGTGTAACTTCTTTCTCTTCCCAAATGATCCGGATATTCTGCTCCGCAGCCATATGTTCGATCACACCCAGTATTTCCTCAGAAATACTGTTCAGATTAAATGGGATTTCTTCCAGAACCACTTCATCTGACTCCAGCTTGCTCATGTCCAGAACCTCGTTTATCAGTTCCAGCAACAGATGAGATGCCTCTTTAATCTTTGCCCTGCATTCCGTCTGTTTCTCCATATTGTCTGCATAATAGTCTGCCACATTGATCATGCCGCAGATTCCATTGATCGGTGTCCGGATATCATGGCTCATTCGCTGTAGAAACTCGGTTTTTGCCTCATTGGCTGCTTCTGCCTTTTTTGCTGCTATCAGAAGTTCTGCTTTATATTTTTCATCTTTTTCCTGTTCCTGTTTCCGGTGTGCCAGATCCGCTCTGTAACCCCAGAAGCAGAATATACCGAATATGAGTAAATAAAGAAAAACGACAGCTGTTACATTTAGTGGCAGGTTACGGAATACTTCTGTATCCGGAAGATAGGCATAAATATAATAATCCCGCTGCTTCAGCATGATTCCGTAACCTCCGGTTCCTTCATTTTTTAAATGAAAAATATGCTGACTGTCTGTATGCTCTTTCATTGCCTGGACAACCTGGTTGCCGGCAGTATCCTGTCCCAGCAGGCTTTCATCGTTGCTGGCAACGATGGTTCCCTTGTCTGCAACAATAATCGTTCCATCTTTCTGAGTGCTATAGCCATTTAAAAGGTTCTGTATTGTCAGGGTATAATTTCTGACAAATTCCGAAGATGTATAATAATAGATTGCAACCATACCTGGCCCATCTTTTCTGGCACAGGCTGCAATGTCGATACGTGATCCGTCTTCTCGGTCAATCCGTTCCGAATAAGATCTTTCTTCATATCCGGTAAAATCCATGATAATGTCTTTTTGCAGATAATCTGTGATCTCATTGGTCAGAGCCTCATCCATGCTGTATTTGCAGACTGTCTTTCCCTCTGCATCCAGCACAAGGATACCATCCACCCAGAGGGTCTGCAGATTTTCTTTCAGAAACTCCTGGCTTAGCCGGCCGCCGTTTTCTGTTTCCATGTCGATATTCGTACTCATCTGTCTGGCACTTTCAATGGCGCGGAGGAGACTTTTAGATTCCGAAGCTTCATTATAATGGGTGTAGGTGGAACACTGCACTTTGACATAGTTTACAGTTTTCACCATCCTGTTCTCTGCTTCCTTTTTCTCTGCCTGAAAAAAGTAATACAAGGAAGCTGCAGTCACACAGATTCCAAGCAGAATGCCGAATATCCAGAATCGCTTTACTTTTATTCTTCTCCTAATATCCAAGATCATCCACCTCCAGATACTTCTGGGGATCATCCAGATAATTTTTAATGATTTTCAGGGATGTGCCATCCTGACGCATTTCTTCCAGCGTCTGATCCATCTGCTCACAGATTCCTCTGTCATCCTCTTTTGCAAAAGCAACACCTATCCCGACCACCATCAGCGGATCTTCCAGGATACGGAAGCTTGCATCATAATCCTTCATGTACTGGACAATGGATTCCTCATGTGCAGCAACTGCATCTACATATCCTTTTCCCAGAAAAGTATAGATTAGTTCCCTGTGCCCAAGACTGATCAGATTGCCCAGTTTGGGGATCCTTTCATCTGTCCGGTTCAGAAAGATGCCTTCCGGTTTGGTTGTGGACTGGACGGCAAGGTTCTTTCCCTCCAGATCACTTAGTTTATAGATATCACTGCTCTCATTTACAGCAACTACCTGGCGGCTTGCTATGTAGGGTCCTGCCCAGCGGTAATCGTCAAGGCGTCCTTCCATGGAAAAACAGCCCATAATACAGTCGATCTCTCCGCTTTCTACCAGTTCTTTTTTCTTCTCCCAGTTGATCTGGACAACATCCACCTGATACCCCATCCTTCTGAAAGCTTCTGTAGCCAGTTCCACATCAATTCCTGTGGGGATTCCATCTTCATTCAGATAATTGTATGGCGGATAACTGTCACTGCCCAGGGTGATAACGGGCTTTTCTCTTTCTTTTTTAGTAACATCTGCATTTTTGCACCCTGCCAGGGCAGTTGCTAAAATTCCCACAAGCAGAATGCCTGCAATCACTCTTTTTCCTTTCATCTTTTCTCCATTCCTGCTGTTCTTCTCTATTTTCCATCAAATTTAACCGAATCAGGTAAGTCCCCTGCGGAGGTTGCGAATATCCGCTTGAAGACAAAAAAAAGTTCCTTGTAAAAAATTTTACAGGAACTTTTTCCATAATGCCCATTTAACATTTACCTTTTTTTATTACTGAGGCATGATGCAACCGGCTGGCATGGCCAGATTTCAATCTGACTTTAGCTCCTTCTGGCTTTGCGCCCCGGCTTTTCAACCGGTTTGCCAATAAATGCCATAAAAAATTATTTTTATTATAGCACTCATACTATATCATGTCTATAAGAAAATATGTTACTGTTCACAGCAACACGCTTCGCGGGATATTACCAGTGAACAGTAACGAAAATATACCTCTTAACATACAAATCCAGCTTCCCATCAAAACTTAAGAGAAATTTACCGGAATGAAACTCCTTCATCAACCGGCCATGATTTTCTAAGTGCCCCATAGGAGATCAGAAAATTCGCAAGCCATCCGGCCGGTACAGCAAGCCAGACAAATGCAATTCCATAACGCGGTGCAAAAATCAAGGCAACTGACAGCCGAATGGCAAGGTTTACCATATTGGCAATGAGAAACGGCCGCATAATTCCAAGTCCACGAAGAACTCCATCTGTTGCCATCTTAATACCCATAAAAATAAAGAAATATCCCAGCCATTTCATATAATCCCCGGACACCTGATATGCCAGAGCGGTTCCATCTTTTCCAAGGAATAAGGAAGAAATTGGGGTGTGCAGTGTTTCAATGACTATGAAAGCAAGGACTGCGAAACACAGGTCCAACACCAGTGCAGCATGGTATCCTTTTTTGATACGTTCAATTTTCTTTGCTCCAAGATTCTGGGAAACATAGGGCGAAACCGCATTTCCAATGGATACAAATATCAGTGAAAAAACATTCTCTACTCTCATGGTTGCCGCATAACCTGCCAGCGCCTGTGTACCGAAGGGATTTACAACCGCCTGTACGATCATCATACCAATTGACACTGTGGATTGCTGAAGAACCGATGGTACTGCAATACGAAGCATGGAATGTAACTCCTGCCTGTCAAACCAGTTAAAGCGGCTTTTATATCGACGCATCCGGTTAAAGAAAATCAAAAGCGAAAACACTGCGGAAATCCCCTGCGCAATGAGAGTTGCAAGGGCGGCACCGAACACACCCAGCCCTAAACCTGCCACCATCCAAAGATCCATAACAATATTCAAAACAGAAGAAAATATCAAAAGGCCCAACGGAATCTTCGATTCACCGATGGAATTGAACATCGTTGAAAGGATATTGTACATAAACAGAAAGGGAAATCCCACAAAATAAACACGCAGATACAGTACCGCTTCATCCAGTATGTCAGCAGGTGTTTGTAATAAACTCATCATAAAATGAGAAAAAACAAAGCCAAAAACCCCCAGAAGTATACTCAGAATCAGAAAACTGATCAACGATGTTGACACAATTGTTTTCATTTTGCTATAATTCTGAGCTCCAAAATAGCGGCTCACAAGTACACCTGCTCCTACACCGGCTCCCAAAGCCACACAGATGAAAACATTGGTCAAAGCGGCACAGGCTCCAACTGCCGCAAGTGCAGAGGATCCCACAAACTGACCTACGATAATGGAATCAGCCATATTATATACTTGTTGAAAGAAGCTGCCCAGAATCATAGGCATTGCAAAAACAGTCAGTGCTTTAAGAGGGGCATCTGTGATTAAATATTCATCTTTTGACATTCTCATTTTCCTCCATCAATTCCTGCTTTTTATCCGAAATCACGATTGTATTTTCAAAATGTAAGTTTAAGATTTCGTTACGCAACAATTATATGTAGTTACAGCAAATAAGTCAAGCTGCTGTTTACTTTTAGTAATATAAATGATATGATATTTGATATTGAAAAAAGCTGCTATCAGATGGATATATTTTATATTATTTTACAGGAGGGAACTTATGTACCTGGACGGTTTAGATGAGCTGGATCAGAAGATTATCCGGCTGCTTATAGAAAACGCACGTATCTCTTACTCTGATATCGGTGAAGAAACCGGTATTTCCAGAGTGGCAGTAAAAGCCCGTATCCAGGCTTTGGAGAAAAGAGGCGTAATCGAAGAATATACAACAATTATTAATCCGCAAAAAATCAGTGGGGCTGTATCATGCTATTTTGAAATTGAAACAAAACCGGAGTACCTGGCGCAGGTGACAGATATATTGTACAAAAATGATACAGTCACACAGATTTACCGTGTCACAGGAAGAGACAGGCTTCATGTACATGCCGTTGCTTCATCAGGTGATGAAATGGAATACTTCCTGCACAATGTCATTGATACACTGCCTGGCATTATCAGCTGCAGTTGCAATATGATCTTATCACGCATTAAAGATATTAAAGGATTACGGCTATAAAAGAAAAAATAAACTCTCCGAATAATTTCCGCTATTTTCCCCTAAATGTAAAAGTTCTAATCAATGTTGTCAAATTACATATAACTGTTGTCAAAGAGGCAGAGCCGGTAACCAGCCAGCTATGAGCTGCGATTACCCGACTAAGGGAACGCCGCAGGGCGGCATCCTATACAATATCGTACTGAATGAATTGGACTGGTGGGTGGCCTCCCAATGGGAGAACATGCCCACTCACTACGAGTACAAAACCAGACAGAATTTCTCATGTGCCATAAAGTAACACAAAAAACAACAGACAGCCGCCACAATTCCGTAATGATTGATGCTTGACAGTCTCCTTCAAGTTCACTATAATAATAAACGCAAAATTTTAGTGGACTTTTCCGGATTCGGTCATCTTTTTGCCACACAGCTATCTTGTGATAGTTGTGTGGCTTTTTTGTTGCCTGTATCTCGGAAGTATTAGCAGAATGGAGGACTATATCTGTATGGAAAAAAATTTTTTGTCTCTTATCAAGACGTGCCGTAGTGTACGGGCTTATAAATCGGAACCTGTCCTTTCCAAGGCTTTGGACGTTGTACTGGAAGCAGGGACTTATCCGGCCCAGGAAGCCGGTCAGCCCGCAGCACGCAAACAAAACTATATTGTTCGGACAATTTGTGGAGAAGAGGGAAAGCATGCAGACCAATAACAAAATGGCGGTTGCGCCCGTTGGAAAACTCATCTGGCAAATGTCGATACCGCCGCTGATTTCCATGTTTCTGCAATATTCCTATAATCTGATAGACAGCGCGTTTGTAGCGCGGCTGAGTGAAAATGCTTTGACGGCAGTTTCCCTGTCGTTTCCCATTACAACTTTGATGAATGCGACATCTATCTGAATCGGCGTTGGCGTGAATGTACTGATTGCAGGGTATCTTGGACAGAGAAAGCAGAATGAGGCAAATACTACCGTCACACATGGATTGTTACTGGCCTTTGGAATTGGTGCTTTGCTCAATCTTCTGTCATTACTGATTATGAAACCCTACTTTGGGGCATTCACCAATAACGAAGAAATTTATCAGTTGAGTCTTGCCTATATGAGCTTATGTTCGTTCATGCAAATTCCCAACATGGTGCATATCGCAATCCAGAAGATGATACAGGCTACTGGGAACATGGTTGCTCCTATGTGGTTCCAGATTGCAGGAGTGGTCGTTAATTTTGTATTTGACCCCCTCCTAATTTTTGGTATTGGTGTTTTTCCAGCTATGGGGATCCGTGGCGCTGCGGTGGCTACTGTTGCGGGCTATTTGTTATCCATGATTTTGGCATTTGCCTTGCTGCTGGGCAAAAAGCAGAAAGTGCGGATAAAGATCAAAGAATTTCATATACAAAAGTGGATGATTGCCCGTATATTCGCCCTTGGCTTACCATCTTTCATTATGAATGCCCTCAGTTCGTTTATGGTGATATTCGTCAATCTGTTTCTGGTGGCGTATTCCGATACGGCGATTGCATTCTTCGGTGCGTATTTTAAGGTGCAGCAGCTGATCGTTATGACAGTAAACGGCTTGATTCAGGGCTGTTTGCCTATTATGCGGTTTAACTACGGTGCGGGAAACAGAGATAGGCTGCACTCCGCTTTCCGATACGGAACCGCTTTGGTCTCCGGTATGATGATACTGGGAACATTGACCGTCAACTTCTTTCCGGCGCAGCTTTTGGAATTATTTACAGCGTCGGAAGCCATGCGCTCCTTTGGAATATCCGCTATGCGAATTATGGCGGCAAGCTATCTGTTTTGCGGTCTCTCTACCATGATTTCCACCTATTTTCAGGCGACAGAAAAAGTAGGTTCCAGCATAGCGATTCAATTATGCAGACAACTGCTTTTCCTTGTTCCTGCCTTATGGTGTCTGGACAAATTATTCCAACTGAACGGAATCTGGCTTGCATTTCCTGTTGCGGAAACCGCCACTATGCTCATTGCTCTCGTAATAATGGCATGGCATCGCCACAAAAATATCTTATAACATGTTCCAAGGAGGAGAAATGATGAACGATACTTTTATGAAAGAAAAACCGGTATTGCCGCTGATTTTATCCATGGCCATGCCTATGGTTTTATCAATGCTGGTTAATTCTCTATACAACATTATCGACAGCTTTTTCGTCGCGCAGATCAGCGAGGAAGCTATGACGGCGTTATCACTGGTTTACCCGGTTCAAAATTTTATCAATGCTGTTGGAATTGGATTTGGCGTTGGAATCAACGCAGTGATCGCCTTCTATCTAGGCGCTGGAGATAACAAAAAAGCAGATCAAGCTGCCACGCAGGGACTTGTGCTTGCCATGATTCACGGCGTTGTTTTGACAGTCTGCGGTATTACAATGATGCCGGCTTTTTTAGGAATGTTCACTTCATCCAAGACAGTGATTGAACTTGGCGTCCACTATTCTGTTATTGCGTTCTCTTTTACATTGATTATAGTTGTTGGTGTTACATTCGAGAAAATATTCCAAGCTGTAGGAAACATGAAAACAACTATGATCAGCCTGATGTGTGGGTGTATAATAAACATTGTCTTAGACCCAGTTCTGATTTTTGGCTATGGCCCATTCCCGGAAATGGGGATTGAAGGCGCAGCGCTGGCCACCGGCATCGGGCAGGTCCTGACGCTTGCGATTTATCTGGTCGTTTATTTTGTGCGGCCAATTCGCGTGCATATCCGCAGGCAGTACATTTTGCTCAGCAAAAAGATGGTAATAAAGCTGTACTCCATCGGCATTCCCGCAACCTTGAATATTGCGCTCCCATCTCTTTTGATTTCGGCGCTCAATGCGATTTTGGCGGCATATTCCGAAGTGTATATTCTGGTTTTGGGAATATATTACAAATTGCAGACATTCATCTATCTTCCGGCTAATGGCATTGTTCAGGGGATGCGCCCCTTGATCGGCTATAACTACGGTGCGGGGG
>OHVI01000248.1_pt1 | contig 12887 bp, 9 predicted proteins | sample 1579501 | NCBI WGS metagenome assembly OHVI01 (sample SAMEA3882537, study PRJEB24775) | human gut metagenome | biome: human-associated habitat; feature: intestine environment; material: feces | place: Netherlands | collected 2009/2010
CTCTCTCCTTGTCATACTTGTCGTATGCGTTGACGATGCGGGTTACGAGTTTGTGTCGCACAATATCCTTCTGCCCCAGTTTCACGACTCCGATTCCTTCTACTCCTTCTAGGATCTTGAGCGCCTCTTTCAGTCCGCTTCGCTGTTCGCGAGGCAAGTCTATCTGTGTCAGGTCGCCTGTAATGATCATCTTGGTGTTCATACCCATACGGGTGAGGAACATTCTGATCTGCTGTGAGGTTGTATTCTGCGCCTCGTCGAGAATGACGACGGCGTCGCTGAGGGTGCGTCCACGCATGAAGGCGAGTGGCGCAATCTGGATAATGTGCTTTTCCATCATATCTTGCAACTTGACGGCAGGAATCATATCTTCCAACGCATCATAGAGCGGTTGCAGGTAAGGGTCTATCTTATCTTTCATGTCGCCCGGCAGGAATCCGAGCTTTTCGCCTGCTTCTACGGCAGGTCTTGAGAGGATGATTTTCTTGATAGCTTTCTCCTTGAGGGCTTTCACGGCAAGGGCGATGCTGAGGTAGGTCTTACCGGTTCCGGCAGGACCCACTGCAAATATCATATCGTTCTTTTCGTAAGCCTCGATGAGCTGCTGCTGGTTCTCGCTGCGGCTCTTGATAGGTCGGCCGCTGATGCTATATACCAGCACGCCTTTCACGGAGTCTGCTTTGGTCTGTTTGCCTTTCACAATATCAAGGATATCCTCTTCATTGAGCATGTTGTATTTAGCTAAGTGCTTGCGCATCAGCTCAATGTCTTCTTCTGCTTTCGCCATCTCCTCCTCGTCGCCGAGCACACGAATCACGTTGTCGCGTGCAACGATACGCAACTTAGGATACAGTGACTTAATCATCTGTAGGTTACCATTTCCTACGCCATAGAACATCACTGGATCTATATCTTCGAGTATAATATGTTTCTCTATCAAAATATTTATATTTCTTATTGGTTTGCAACCTTAATGTTCTAAATAATGTTATATAACGCTGCAAAATTACTACTTTTCTGTGAATTGAGCAAATATTTCAATACTTTTTGTTACCTTTGCAGGAAATTTTTAGTTATGAAGATTAGTAAGAATAGATATTTGCAAGGTTTTTTGGTTGTCGTGCTGTTGCTGGCACTGGTCCGTGTTATTTTTCCGAGTGTGGCTGAGCCTAGGTTAACGGCTCATTCTGATGGAAAAGACAGTACGGCAATCGATTCATTGAGAGGAGATTTAATGGCTTCGGCTGGTGCTCAGGATGAACTGTCGGTAACTCCTGATACAGCCTCTGATGGCAGATTTTCGATATTTTTCGATAAGAATGGCAAGGAGGTGAAGCATCGCATTTTCTCGGTGCCTCATTTCGGAAATACCTTCCCTGATCAGCAGGATGTACAGATTGTAGCTGCCAGCAAACATGGTGTGGCTCCGGTTCAGAACCGTGAGGAGGCTGAGCATAGCAAGGGCAAGCTGGTGTATGTGGGCAGCAATCCGTTCTTTTATGTGGATAAGTTGAACAACAGTATTCCTTATCTGGTGCCTAGGGCTTCGGTATTGTTGCAGGATATCGGTAGGGCATATTTTGATTCGCTGCAGATCAAGGGCATTCCTTTGCATAAGATCATCGTTACCAGTATCTTGCGTACCAAGGATGATGTGTCGAAACTGAGAACCCGAAACGGCAATGCTACCGAGAATTCGTGCCATCTCTATGGTACTACCTTCGATGTCTGCTACAACCGGTATAAGCAGATTCAGACTGAAAAGCAGCCTCGCCGTCAGGTGCAGAATGATACCCTGAAGTGGGTTTTCAGCGAGGTGTTGAGGGATTTCCGTGAGAAGAACCGCTGTTATATCAAATACGAGGTAAAACAGGGTTGCTTCCATATCACCGTAAGATAAGGTTATTACCGTAAGATTAATCTTTTATGGCAAAAAACAAAAAAGCTAGCAGATTTTTCCTGCTAGCTTTTTTCGTTCTTTTATTTAGCTCTTTTCCTGAATCTTCTGCAGGTCGGCCTCTTCGCCTACCAGCCAGATGATGTCGCCTTTTTCGAAAACGCGGGAAGGGAGGATGTGGGTAAGGTTCTCCTGACCCTCTTCCAATCCTACAACCATACAGTTGTACTTGTTGCGGATTCCGCTCTCTTCCAGCGTCTTGCCCAGAAATTCGCTGCCGCCGCTGATGATGAGCTGGCGGAGCTTCATCTCCCGTTTCTCTATCTCCAGGTCTTCCGGTGCTAGCTCGGTGGTGAGCGCCTGGGCAAACTTGTGTACCTGGTCGTCGTTACCGATGATCTGAAGCTTGTCGCCAGGGAATATCATGGTGTCGCCATTCGGGATGTTCAGGCGCTGCGACCCCCTTCGGATGCTGCTCATATCGATGCCGAAACGCTGGCGGAGGTGCAGTTCCTTCAGTGATTTACCACACCAGATGCTGTCTTCCGGTACCTCGATTTCACTGATATGGATATCTCTATCCAGCAGATGACCCTCGTAGAGCGGGCGCTTTTCGCCGTTCACCTGTGCGGCAATATCGCGCGAACGCAGGTTGTGCAGGAAGAGGCGCTCCATTACGATGCTTCGTTTCTTGATGCGGCGTGAACCCAGCATCAGCAGTACAATCACGGCTCCGATGCATACCATCAGCGCATTGGTGAATCGGGACAGATAGTTGATGATGTAGAAGATGAAGCCCAGGGCAATGACGTATCTCACGAATATCGTGAAGAGCAGCGGAATGCGGTTGATGCTGCTCTCCACCCACAGTCGCTTCCATTCCGGGCTGTGATTCTTCTTCATCACGATGGCTCGCAGGAAAGGCGAGATGAATACGATGGTGAGCAGACCCGTGATGGCGTTGGCATACCAGTGGAGGTTCCAGCCTGGCAGCATATTGCGCATCAGAGGCAGGACGAAGGTAAACATCATCGCTATCGCCGCAGCCGAAAGAATGGAGTATGCCACGGTATTGATGACCATCTGCCGAATCAGCGATTTCCACTTGCTCTGCTGTTGGGTAGAGGGGCGGCTCATCGCAAAATGGTTCAGAATATTGATGAATTTGCTAGGCAGATGCTTCTCCATCAGCTGATAGGAAGGCTGCGCCAGTCGGATCATATAAGGGGTGAGGAAGGTGGTGATGACTGAAACTGCCACCACTACCGGATAGAGGAAGTTGCTGATAACTCCCAGCGACAATCCCAGTGAGGCGATGATGAAGGAGAACTCGCCAATCTGCGCCATCGAGAATCCGCAGCGCATCGCCGACTTCAATGATTCGCCGCCCAGCATGAATCCGAAGGTTCCCAATGTTGCCTGTCCTATCAGAATGGCTGCCACGAGCGCGAGGATAGGAACGGCATATTCTACCAGAATGTTGGGATCTACCAGCATACCTACCGATACGAAGAAGATGGCTCCGAAGAGATTCTTCACCGGTTCTACCAGCTTGATAATCTTCTCAGCCTCAATGGTTTCTGCCAGGATGCTACCCATGACGAAGGCTCCGAAAGCGCTTGAAAAACCTACCTTGGTAGATAATACCGCCATGCCGCAGCACAGTCCCAGGGAAACGATGAGCAGGGTTTCGCCATTGATGAACTTCCTGACTGAGCGCAGGAAGAGCGGGATGGCAAAGATGCCCACGATAAACCATAATACCAGGAAGAAGCCAATCCTCAGTACCGATGTAAACATCTGTTCGCCATCCGGATTGTTGCCTCCGGCGATGGCGGAAAGCATCACCATCATCACGATGGCAAGGATGTCTTCCAGGATGAGCACGCTCATCACCATGGAGGCAAACTTCTGCTGCCGCAGTCCCATATCATCGAAAGCCTTATATATAATGGTGGTGGAACTCATGGCGAGCATACCACCCAGGAAGATGCAGTCCATCCTGCCCCAGCCGAAGCTGTGGCCCACGCTGATGCCCAGCATCATCATGGAAAAGACGATGACGATGCAGGCGATGATGGGCGAGGCTCCCATCTTTACGATTTTCTTGAAGGAGAAATCGAGACCGAGCGAGAAGAGGGTGAAGATGACACCGATGTCTGCCCAGGTCTGGATATCCGTCTCGTCCATCACCGACATGGTGTAGGGCATGTGGGGCGACACGAGGAAGCCCGCCACGATGTAACCCAACACCAGAGGCTGCTTGAGCCGCTTGAAGATGAGGGTAACAATGCCAGCCACCATCAGGATGAGGGCGAGGTCTTTTACTAAATAGGGAATTTCTGCCATATTTTTCTTTTTATGAAAATGATAATCTCTCTAGAAAAGAGACTTTTTATGAAAATGATAATCTCTCTAAAAAATAGTCAGTTTATGAAAATGGGGAATTTAGATTTCTCCTAAATTCCCCATATATATTAGTCGTTATACTCTTCTGTGATTTCCGCAATCTTCACGATGGTATCCACTACCTTCTGCATCACCTGTACGCTCACGAACTCGTGAGGACCGTGGAAGTTGACGCCACCGGCAAAGATGTTTGGACAAGGAAGCCCCTTGAAGCTGAGCTGCGCACCATCTGTGCCGCCACGGATAGGCTCTACGCGAGGTGGAACGCCACTCTCCTGCATGGCACGGAGCACGATGTCGATGACATGCATGTTTGGATCTATCTTCTCCTTCATGTTGTAGTACTGGTCGTAGATTTCTGCCGTAACAGTTCCCTCGCCGTACTTCTCGTTCATCTTCTTGACGCAGTCTTCGATGAAATCCTTACGAGCCTCAAACTTCTGGCGGTCGTGGTCGCGGATGATGTAGCTGAGCTTGGCTTCCTCGCAGCGGCTTTCGATGCCGAGCAGGTGGTAGAAGCCCTGGTAACCTTCGGTCTGTTCAGGAGTTTCTGCCTCAGGAATCATGTTCTGGAACTCCACAGCCAGTCGGCTTGCGTTGATCATCTTGCCCTTGGCATAGCCTGTGTGCACGCTCACGCCCTTGATGTAGATCTTGGCAGCAGCAGCATTGAAGTTCTCGTATTCCAGGTCGCCCAGGTCGCCGCCGTCGATGGTGTAAGCCCAGTCGCAGCCGAACTTCTCTACATCGAAGTGATGGGCGCCCATGCCGATTTCCTCGTCTGGATTGAAGCCCACGCGGATGTCTCCGTGCTTGATTTCCTTATGGTCGCGGAGGTAGCACATTGCCTGTACGATTTCAGCGATGCCCGCCTTGTCGTCTGCACCGAGCAGGGTAGTTCCATCAGTTACGATGATGTCCTCGCCCTTGTGCGCCTTGAGTTCTGGGAATTTTTCTACGCTGGAGATGATGCCCGGACTGAGTTCGATATCCTCGCCGTCGTAATTCTCGATGACGCGGGCCTTGATGTCTTTTCCGCTTGCATCAGGACTGGTGTCCATGTGAGAGATGAAGCCGATGGTAGGAGTCTTTTTCTTGGTATTGCCCTTCAGGGTGGCGTAGATGTAGCCCATATCGTCCATCTCTACGTCGCTCAGACCTTCTTCTTCCAGTTCGTGCTTCAGGTACTTGGCAAATTCCAACTGTTTTGCCGTGCTTGGCACACTTTCTGAGTCTTCACTCGACTGTGTGTCGAATTTTGTATAGTTAATGAAACGTTCTACTAAATCCATGTTCTTAAATTAAATTTTAATGTAGTAGTGATCTCGGTGGGACTCAAACCCACGACCTTCAGAACCGGAATCTGACGCTCTATTCAACTAAGCTACGAGACCAAAATTGGTGATTTATCGGCAAGCGCCGCCTACCCCTTGGGAGTAATTGACTGCAAAAGTACATTTTTTATTTCGAATAACCAAATATTTGGCTCATTTTTTTTCTATATATATAATGTATAGGGAGAAAAAGCGGTGAATTTTTCTACAAAATGACACTTAAAATCTAAAAAATGCTATCATTTTGCGAAATATTTTCGAAAAACGCTTGCAGATTAATAATAAATTTGTATCTTTGCAGCGTGAAAGTAAGATAAACAGTAAAATAAGAAACTATAAACGATATATAATAGATAAAATGAGTAATCTGATAAAACCCGAAGGGTATGAGGCGCTGCTGGATATGCGCCAGACCGAAATGGGTATCAAAATGATAAAAGAGTTCTTCCAGCAGAACCTATCTACAGAGTTGCGCTTGCGCCGTGTCACCGCCCCTCTCTTCGTATTGAAGGGTTTGGGTATCAATGACGACCTGAATGGAGTGGAGCGCCCTGTAACTTTCCCTATCAAGGATTTGGGTGATGCAAAGGCTGAGGTGGTTCACTCTCTGGCTAAATGGAAGCGCTTGACCTTGGCAGAATATGAGATAGAGCCGGGCTATGGTGTCTATACCGATATGAACGCCATCCGTGCCGATGAGGAGCTTGATAATCTTCATTCGCTCTATGTGGACCAGTGGGACTGGGAGGCTGTGATTACGAAGGGTGATCGTACCATCTCATTCCTTGAAGATGTGGTTCGCCGCATCTATGCAGCCATCCTCCGCACCGAGTTCCTGGCTTGCGAGCACTATCCACAGCTGAAGCCTTTCCTGCCAAAGGAGATTCATTTTATCCATGCGCAGGATTTGCTCGATATGTATCCTGACAAGACTCCTAAGGAGCGCGAGGATGCTATCTGCAAGAAATATGGTGCCGTATTTGTAGAGGGTATCGGCGGAAAGTTGAGCGATGGAAAGAAGCATGATGGCCGTGCTCCTGACTATGACGACTGGAGCACCGTAGCCGAGAATGGCAAGGAGGGATTGAATGGTGATATCCTGATCTGGTATCCGGTGTTGGGCAGAAGCTTCGAGCTGAGCTCTATGGGTATCCGTGTTGACAAGGAGAGCCTGCTTCGCCAGTTGAAGCTGGAAGGCAAGGAAGATAGAGAGAAGCTCTATTTCCACCAGCAGCTCCTGAACGACAAGTTGCCATTGAGTATCGGTGGTGGTATCGGTCAGAGCCGTCTCTGTATGGTGCTGCTCCACAAGGCGCACATCGGCGAGATTCAGGCTAGTATCTGGCCGGAGGATATGAGAACAGAATGTGAGAAGGCAGGAATGCCGCTCATCTAAAGATAAAAAGATTGTTAAGTTGGAATTCTGGTCATATCAACATATTTTTTTAATGAATATCAGAGAGATTATCAACATACGATTATAAGTTCATAGATATTATATAAATGAGAATCCCGACCCTCCTTCTTCTTGGAGAGTCGGGATTATCATTTTTATGATTGTTCTTTCCTGATGTTTTCCGAATTGTTTCCGAATTGTTTCCGAATTCTTTTCGAATTGTTTCCGGAAGAACTAGAAGTAATAGGTGAAACCCATGGTGGCAGCACGGTTGCCGAAATGCTGACCGGCGATATCGTGGAATCTGCCTTCCAGGGTAAGATGCTTGCCTATGTTCTTATATACGCCCACCTCGGCATAGAGATTGGCTGGCGTATAGGCTGGTGTAAGAGTATGGCGACGGGTGCACCAGATCATATTGGATGTCAGGCGCCAGCCAGCAGGCAATGATAACTGCGGAGCCAGCTTGAATATCGCAAAATTGCTGTATTTGCTGTTTTTAGAGTTCATACCTTCTTCGCCTCCGAAAATCTCAGCCTTTTCCCAGAAGTAATTCACTCCGGCGGTAATCCTCAGCATTCCCTTATGACAGAAGGCTGTAGTTCCGATGCCCAGTGTGTTGTCGCGATCTACACCCGGAAGATCCTGATGGATATTCTTGATAGAACTGCTTACTACGAGATTCTGTAGGTGTGCTTCAGCTCTGCCACGTAAGCAAGGCGCTCGCTGATGTCCTTGGTGTAGTATGGACGCCAAGCCCCCTCCATGTCGCCTGCTGTAACGAAATCGCCAAAATCGGCATTGAAGATTCGGCGGCAGAATGTGCCCTGCAGGGTATGACCCGGTGCAAAGTTGTGATATACACTCACCGTGTAGCTATGGTTGTGGGTACTATGCTTCCAGTTCTTTTCTGTGGCAATCTGCTTCGGACGGAAATTGATGGTGCGGAATCGGTCGCCTATCATGAAGCCCCATTTGCCGATGGTATAATCCAGCTGCGCATACAGATCCTGATAGTTGGAGTGGTTGGTGTAATCAGCCACACAGTTCTTCTCGATAGACAGTCCGCCCTCGAAACCGGCTGTAAGCCAGAGATTCTCAGAAATCACCGGAGTGGCATATTCCACTACCATAAACGGATAGGTGGCGTGGTTGCGATAAGGTGCCGCACTGGCATCTGCCGCATTTCCGCCGTTGTCGCTGATGTCCTCGGCACCCAGGGTAAAGAGGATGCTCGCTCCCTTGTCGCCCAGCTGGCGGGTATAGTCTGCCTGGAGATGGTAGGCGCGCACATAGTCGGCTGGTGTACCGGTTAAATGGTTTCGGGTGTAGGTCTGCATCGCATCCACTTCCAGCATATCCTTCTCGGTAGGAGTCCAGAGGATGTTCATCTTGGCTCCCTCGTGCGAATAGTGATTGATGAGGCTTGGGCCATCACCGGCATAGGAACCCAGGTCGTTGTTGGAAGTGCGCTGCATGTTGCCCTCTACGTGGCTCAGGATGCGCAGCTTGTCCTGCTGGCTCAATACGCTCACGATGCCCTTTCCGCCGCCATAGGTGTCGCCGAAGAGACCTACTCTTCCGCTCACTCCGTTCTCACCCTTGCGCAGGGTGATGTCAATCACCTTTTTCAGACTGCTGCATCCCTTCATCACCTCAGAGTTCTGGCAAACCTTGATGCTCTCTATCTCCCTCGCCTTGAAATGATGGAGCAGGGTAGCGTAGTCGAGACCATATTCCTGGTTGTCGATGCGGATGACAAACTTGCCGTAGAGATTGGCGAAAGGATCACCGCCGATGATGGTGTTGCCGTCCATCGTAAGGACTTCTGGGCACATCATCAGCACATCGAGGAGCGATTCCTCGCCCGTGAGATCCATCTCAGATACGTGCATGATGTAGCGGTCGCCGATGTGTTCTATCGGTGCCGCCAGTGTAGGATTAGTAAAGCCTCCGAGCACCATAGCGAGCAGCAGGAGGCGGCTGGTTTTTATCATTTTATTTTTTCTCATACTTTCTTTTTTAATGTTAAGTTGTAGCATGTAGGTTTTGTCCCATCGCCTGTCCCTACCCGAAAAGCAGGGTGATAAGCGGGATGGTGAGGATGCTGCCCAGCGTAGTGATGAATGTCAACTCTGTGATGAGCGCCGGGTTCCTGCCGTATTTCAGGCAGAACATGGTGCCGAAGCTAGCTACAGGCATCGCAATCACCACGGTGTTGATATTATTCACCACGTCGCTCACGCCGCATACCTTGAAGAAGAAGTAGAGGCTTAGCGGAACCACTACCAGGCGGAGCAGCGAGGCAACGTAAACCTTCGGGCTGCCGATAATCTCCTTGAGGGGCAGCTTGGCCATGCTGCTTCCGATAATCATCAGGGCGGCAGGAACCGTTACGTTGCCCACCATCGTTACCGGACGGGCGATGACATCAGGCGTATGTACCCCCAGTGCCACCAGCAGGGCTGCCACGGCAGCCGCAATCAGAGCCGGACTCAGCAATACCTTCGGGTTAAACTGCTTCACGCTGTATTCGCCCTTGATGAGCATCACGCCAGCCGTGAAGATGAAAAACGTGTTCGGCATGTTGAGCAGGGCAGCGTAGAAGATAGCCTGGGGTCCAAAGATGCTCGAAACGATAGGATATCCGATGAATCCCACGTTGGCAAACATCAGGGCGAAACCGATCATTCCCTGGCTGTCATGGTTCTTGCTGATGAGCCGAGGCACCCCAAATCCGAACACCAGTAATAAGATGTACGTGAGGAAGCCTACACCCAGAAGCGGGAGAATGAGCGTGCGGTCGGGCAGTTCATCTCCCATCACAGACGAGAGTACCAGCAGCGGGCAGGTGATATCTACCACGATGCTGGACAGCTTCTTGTCAAACTTGTCGCCCATATAGCCAAGCTTGCAGGCGACGTAACCTAAAACTACGATGATGAACAGAACCACCATCACTTCCAAATTCTCCATTATCCCGAAAATCTAATCTTTTTTACCTTAATCGATAAAACTTCTTTTACCTTAATCTATGAATCTTCTGGTGATATCGCCGTAGTTCTCGATGCGGCGGTCGCGCAGGAATGGCCACCAGCGGCGTACATCCTCGCTGTGCTTCAGGTCGATATCCACCACCAGGCTCTCTTCCTCATCATCGCTCGCACGATAGTGAAGCTCGCCCTGAGGGCCTGCCGCGAAACTGCTGCCCCAGAACTGGATTCCGTCGGTCTGACCGCTTGGGTCAGCTTCGAATCCCACTCGGTTTACAGCCACTACCGGCAAACCGTTTGCCACGGCATGACCTCTCATCACTGTGGTCCACGCCTCACGCTGGCGCTGCTGCTCCTCCTCGGTATCGTAGGTGGCATAGCCGATGGCAGTAGGGTAGATCAGGATGTCTGCGCCCTGCAGCGCCATCAGGCGGGCTGCTTCCGGATACCACTGGTCCCAGCACACCAATACACCCAACTTACCCACTGAAGTCTGTATGGGCTGGAACCCCAGGTCGCCTGGAGTGAAATAGAACTTCTCGTAGTAGGCAGGGTCATCCGGAATATGCATCTTGCGGTACTTTCCGGCAATGCTTCCGTCCTTCTCTATCACCACTGCCGTATTGTGATACAGTCCCGGAGCACGGCGCTCGAAGAGCGAAGTAACGATCACCACGCCCAGATCCTTGGCCAGCTTGCCGTAGAATTCGGTAGATGGACCGGGAATCGGTTCGGCAAGGTCGAAATTCTCTACATCTTCTACCTGGCAGAAGTAGAGCGTGTTGTGAAGTTCCTGCAATACAATGAGTTCTGCGCCACGCTTCGCCAGGTCGATGATGCCCTCAGCGAGTCGGGTCTTGTTATCGGCGATGTCCGCCGTAATGTGAAGTTGTAATAATCCGAGTTTCATTTATGTCTGTGTCTTTTCTAATACTTTATTTGATAGCCCCCTCCGGCAGCTGCATGGTGAGGCAGTGGATGCTTCCGTGCTGGCGGATGATGGTGAGCGAATCTACTCCTATCACGTCTCTGTCTGGGAAGGCAAGCTGAATCTGTCGCTTCGCCTCCTCGTCCTTCTCTGGCTGGTTGTACGTAGGATAAATCACGGCACCGTTCAGAATCAGGAAGTTGGCATAGGTGGCAGGCAGTCTGTCGCCCTTGCTGTTCTTGTCTGTAGTCAGTCTGTCGCCCTCGTCATAGATGGCATCCGGCATCGGGAGCTTCAGCAGTCGGTAAGGGTATCCCTCGTAGGTGAAGATCTTCTGCAGCTGCTTCTCCAGCGCCTGGAAATCCTCATACTGCTCATCCTCCGCATCATCACACCCTACATATAATAAGGTGTCGTGCGGAGCCACTCTCACGATGGTGTCGATATGTCCGTCGGTATCATCACCCACCAGATTACCGTGGTCGAGCCATACCACGTTTCTTACATGGAAGAAATTCCTGAGCTGGCTGTCGATGTTCTCGCGGGTGAAAGGCTGGTTGCGGTGAGGCGCCAGCAGGCATTGCGATGTGGTGAAGAGCGTACCCCTGCCGTCGCTCTCTATGCTTCCGCCTTCGAGCACGAAGCCCTGGTGGTTTTCCAGCGCCGCATTGAAGGCTCCCTGATAGTAGAGCTGCAGATTGATGGCATTGTCCTTTTTCCAGTCGAATTTCTCGCCCCATCCGTTGAACTTGAAGTCGAGCAGATGGATAGGGATGACGTGCGAATTGTGTCTGCCGCGCGAAACCATGCTGATAGGTCCGTGGTCGCGCGCCCAGGTATCGTTGGTATCCATCTCGTAGAGGTGAACGCGGCTCATCTGTCCCTCCGACAGCTTTTCGGCGAGCATTCTCTGGGTGCTTTCCAGGATAGGTGTCACCACCAGCAGGTCTTCGTAGCGGGTGATGATGTCTGCGAGCTGCAGATACGTGTTGGTTATCTGTCTCAGATACGGCTTCCAGTCCGTTCCGCCGTGTGGCCACGTGAGCATGATGGCGCTCTGTGGTTCCCATTCTGCGGGAAGTGCGAAATCGCAAGGTAATATTGAGTGATGCATAAGCTTTTGTATTTTTAATGTTTTATGCGTGCAAATATACTAAAAAAATCGGCAACTTACATAATTTTTTGAAAATTTTTAGTGAAACGCTTGCTAATTTCGTGAGAAATGCGTAACTTTGCAGCCTAAATTATAAAATAAGACATATTAGGAGCGTGAAAATAAGAGAAGTAGTTGATGCCCTTGAACATTACGCGCCTCTGCCCTTGCAGGAAGGATATGATAATGCCGGCCTGCAAGTTGGATTGACAGAGGCGGTAGAAATGTCAGGGGCATTGTTGTGTCTTGACGTCACTGAGGCGGTGGTGGATGAGGCGGTCCAGAAGGGCTGCAATCTCATCGTAAGCCATCATCCGCTCATCTTCAGAAAGCTTTTCAGGATATCGGATGAGAACTATGTGCAGCGCACCGTCCGCAAGGCGATCAAGAATGATGTTACCATCGTCTCCATGCATACCAACATGGATGCAGCGGCAGGCGGAGTGAACTTCAAGATTGCCGAGAAGCTGGGCCTGAAGAACGTGCAGTTTTTCGGTGGCGAGAAGGAAGTGGATGGCGTGAAAGGCGGCAGCGGCGTAATAGGAGAGATCTCTGACGAGGATATTCTGAAGGCTGCTCAGGCTGGCAAGCTTTCGGATGAGGTGAAGGAGCATTTCGCCGAGGGTATCGCTGCAGATGACCTGGTGCTGCTGCTCAGGGAGCGTTTCGGAGTGGAGTGCGTGCAGTGCAACCAGCTCTTGCGTCGCCCTATCCGCAAGGTGGCGCTCTGCGGCGGTTCGGGTTCGTTCCTGCTGGGTGATGCCATTGCGGCGGGGG
>OHVI01000258.1_pt1 | contig 12658 bp, 10 predicted proteins | sample 1579501 | NCBI WGS metagenome assembly OHVI01 (sample SAMEA3882537, study PRJEB24775) | human gut metagenome | biome: human-associated habitat; feature: intestine environment; material: feces | place: Netherlands | collected 2009/2010
ACAACCACTACAACAACGGCTGCAACAAAAAGAAGCAGCACTCTTTACATGGTAGAGCTGGCTATGATGATTGCCATTATTCTGCTCATGTCCTTTACCCCGCTGGGCTACCTTCGTACTCCCGGCTTATCCATCACTCTTCTCACCATCCCGGTAGCTGTAGGAGCTATCATCCTTGGACCGAAAGGTGGTGCTGTATGCGGACTTGCTTTCGGTGCAACCAGCTTCTATATGGCTGTCACAGGAAGTTCAGCTTTCGCTGCCGCACTTTTTAACATTAATCCATTTGGCACTTTTATTGTATGTATCGTGGCACGTGTGCTGGAAGGATGGATCACAGGACTTATTTTCGCAGCATTATATAAATCACCGGCGAAGAAATTTTCCTATTACGTTGCTTCACTGGCATGCCCGTTACTGAATACTTTCTTCTTCATGGGCTTTTTATGTCTCTTCTTCTACAACACAGATTACATTCAGGGTATTGTTTCCAGTCTTGGAGTAAGCAATCCTGTTGTCTTCGTTGCTGCTTTTGTGGGCGTTCAGGGACTGATCGAAGCGGGCTTCTGCTTTGTAGTGGGAAGCATCGTTTCCAAGGCACTTTCTGTGGCACTGAAACGTGCATAATCTTTAAAAGAACAGCCTTTTAATTCTGCTGTTCCGGAAGGTTCACTAAAAATCCCTGACTACATTGTCACTGTAGTCAGGTTTTTTTTATCAAAAGGAGATTTTTATGTCATTACTAAAAGAGATTTCTATTACAGATCTTTCAAATTTACGCATCGGTCATGCTTCCGATTATAATGCCCAGACTGGGGTAACCGTTCTTTACTTCCCACTGGGTGCAAAGGTTGGCTGTGATATCAGCGGTGGCGGTCCTGCTTCCAGGGAAACTCCTCTCACCTCTCCTGTCACTGCCGACAATCCTATCAACGCCATTGTCTTGTCCGGAGGTTCTGCCTATGGACTGGCTGCTGCTGACGGTGTAATGAACTATCTGGAATCACAAAATATCGGTTATAACACCGGTGCAGCCCTGGTTCCTCTTGTATGCCAGTCCTGTATCTATGACCTCTCTTACGGAGATCCTAAAATACGTCCAACTGCAAAAATGGGCGAAGAAGCCTGCCGTCAGGCATTTGCAGGAACAGATACCAGAACCGGAAATATCGGTGCAGGTACCGGTGCAACTGTGGGAAAACTTTACGGTATGAAACAATCCATGAAGTCAGGTCTTGGTATTGCCGCTGTATCAGTGGGAAATTTCCAGATGGCCGCAATTGTCGTTGTCAATGCACTGGGAGATATCTTTAGTCCACAAAATGGTCAGAAAATCGCAGGGCTGAAAACGCCTGACAGAAGCGGGTTTCTGGATAGTGTCCACGAATTATACCGCTTTATGACACCTCATGACCAGTTTACCGGCAATACCACCATCGGGGCTGTGATCACCAATGGGGCATTTTCAAAGGCTGAACTGAATAAAATTGCCTCTATGACCCGCTGTGCCTATGCCAGATGCATCAATCCTGTAGCAACTATGGCTGACGGCGATTCCATCTATGCTGCCAGCATTGGCAATGTTTCTGTGGATATCAACATGGCTGGAACTCTCGCCGCAGAAGTCATGGCTCAGGCTATCCAAAATGCCATCCATACTTCCCGGATCCAGGATGAAGAATTTCTGAAATATGTATAACAGTCCGCTATAAAAGCGCAGAGAAAAAGTATCATCTCTGCGCTTTTATTCTTCCTGTCTGTCTTCATTTTTCATCTGTGCTCTGGTTTTTCTCCAAGCCAGAGCTGTACATTTGCTTCCCGTTCCCTTGCCAGATCACCAATAGTACGGATTCCCTGATTCAGAAGCTTCTGCTCGGAGGCTTTTCCCAGAAATAACAGGTTACGGACAGGAAGTGGCCACATTTTCTCCGGTATTTCGTCCGGGAACAGCGTGTGTACTCTGTCCGTTTCTTTGGATCTCCTCCTACACAGGAAGGAATTTCTCTGAGATCCGGCAGCCCCTGGCTTACCCTTCTGGCTGATTCCCATGAAAGAAATGCGCTGTTTACATCAATATGAAAAATTAATCGTTCCATACTTTTTAATATATCTCAATCATATTTTTGCAGACTTCCAATCATCTTAATCCCCATTATCATCAACACAGGGAAAATCAGTGCCGCAAAGATTCCAAGTTTCAGATTATCATTCAGTGCTCCTGAAATCATCCCCACATAGGTTGGTCCGGATGAGCATCCCACATCTCCAGCAAGGGCAAGGAGGGCAAACAAGGCTGTTCCGCCACGCTTTACTGAGGCAGCCGCCATGCTGAAGGTTCCCGGCCACATAATACCTACAGACAGACCGCAAACCGCACATCCAAGGATTCCCAACGCAGGTACCGGGATAAATGCGATCATCAGATAGGAAACCATGCACAGAACTGCACTGTATTGCATAAAGCGTTCCAGATTGATTTTATCTCCAAATTTCCCATAAAATGCCCTTGAACTTCCCATAAGAATTGCAAACGCCATGGGACCTGCCAGATCTCCGATAGTTTTATTGATTCCAAAGCTTTTCTCAGCCAGAGTAGAAGCCCACTGGCTTACCGCCTGCTCACTGGCTCCTGCACAGAGCATCATTAACATCAGAACCCAGAAGATTTTTTTCTTAAAAAGCTCTCCCATAGTCAGCCCCTTTTCACCCTCATCCAGCAGTGGAGCAATGGGAACTCTGGTAAAAAGGATTCCATTTGCAATGGGAATCAATGCCCACACCAGCGCCATATATTTCCAGTTTGCAATCCCGAAAATACGAAAGAATAATGTAGAAAGAAGTACCACTCCCACATGTCCCCAACAGTAAAAGGAATGAAGGAGACTCATTGCTTTTTCCTTATTATCTGTAGGGCAGGCTTCCACCACAGGACTTACCAGCACCTCCAGCAATCCGCCTCCGATGGCATAGATCATAACTGCAATGAGAAGTCCCACAAACGGATCTCCCAGGCACTCCGGCAATACTGTGAGCAAAATCAGACCTGCAGCCGCCATTGCATGTGCCAGGATCATAGATGCACGATAACCTATTCTGTCCACAAATCCAATCGATGCCAGATCTACCAGCAACTGGATCCCGAAATTAAAAGTAACCAGAAGTGTGATCTTCTGCAGCGAAATCCCGTAACTGCCCTGAAATGTCAGAAACAGCAGAGGAACGAAATTGTTCACAATGGCCTGCACTACATATCCGATAAAACAGGCCTGCACTGTTCTGTTGTAATTTGTTTTCATCCGATGTTATATCCTCCAATCTGAAATTTATTAAGCTGACATCATTCAGACATTGATCCACCAAACTTCTATATCTCCACAGTTCTAATAGATTTTTATCCGTCAATAATGATAGTGTATCACAGATTCTCTCCTTTTTCTTTCATTATCTTTTGAAAATCCCATAAATTTTTATATTATTTTGACTTTTTCCCTATAACAATTCTATAAAATCCAAAAAGTAATACCCCCATCCGATTCCAAATATTTCCCGCAAAAAAAGATGTGCACCATACCATTTCTGACACCATACACATCTCAAAATAAACACTTCTTATCTTCTGTACTCTGCAGTCAGGTCTTTAATAACCTCTCCTGCAATAATCAGCCCGGCGACAGACGGCACAAACGCCACACTGCCCGGAATATCTCTGCGCTCCGTACACTTATGCGCAGCACCCGGAGGACAAATACAATGCGATCTGCAGCTGATTGCCATATCTTCAATCGGTCTGATCGGCTGTTCTTCCGAATAAACAACCTTCAGTTTTTTCACACCACGCTTCTTCAGCTCTCTGCGCATAACCTTCGCCAGAGGGCACACCTTCGTCTTATAGATATCTGCCACCCGAAATGCACTGGCATCCAGCTTATTTCCGGCACCCATACTGCTGATAACAGGAGTCCCTGCCTCTTTTGCACGCATGATCAGTTCAATCTTCGCAGTCACTGTGTCCACAGCATCTACCACATAATCATACTCACTAAAATCGAAATCAGCAGCATTCTCCGGAAGATAAAAACAGTTATGGATTCTCACATCTGCTTTCGGATTAATGTCCAGGATCCTGTCCCGCATCACCTCTGTTTTATATTGACCAACAGTTTTCCTGGTGGCAATAATCTGTCTGTTAAGATTCGTCAGGCATACTTTGTCATCATCGATCAGATCAAAGGCCCCTACGCCGCTTCTGACCAATGCTTCACATACATAACCTCCAACTCCTCCGATTCCAAATACTGCCACACGGGCATTCTCCAGTTTATCCATCGCTTCTTTTCCAAGAAGAAGCTCAGTTCTCGAAAATTGATTCAGCATAATCTCTCCACTTTATCCTGTCCCACTACATTCTCTACCTGCTGTTCCTCTACTGCCTCGTCTCTTATCTGCATATTCTTATTTCCCGTGACATACGCAGCCCTGCATGCCAGGATCAGAAGCACGATAAACAGAAACCAGAGCCAGATTTTTCTTTTATTTTTTATGACTAACCGTTTCATAACCTGCTCCACTATTCTACTGTGCAGACGCGGATCAGGTTTGTTCTTCCCGGAATTCCAAGCGGTACACCACCGGCAAATACAATAGTGTCACCAACTTTTACAAGTTTATGCTTCTGTGCTGCTTCGATTGCTCTCAGGCAAAGAATCTCAGAACTGTATTCTTCTTTGATCAGCATCGGGTAAACACCCCAGGACAGATTCAGCTGGCGAAGAACTCTCTCAGAGCTTGTACATGCACCGATCAGACATCCTGGTCTGTGTTTGGACATCATATGAGCTGTACTTCCAGATTTTGTCACTGCAAGGATTGCACTGGCCTTCAGGTCGATTGCGGTCAGACAGGTTGCATGTGCGATTGCATTTGTAATATCCGGATTCTCATTTCTGTCTGTTTTCTTAAAGATTGTATTGTAATCAATATTCTGCTCCATATGTTCTGCAATACGGCTCATCATCTGAAGTGCCTGTACCGGATATTTACCGGCTGCGGTTTCTCCTGAAAGCATAGTTGCACTTGTTCCCTGGAAAATCGCATTGGCAACGTCTGTAGCCTCTGCACGGGTTGGTCTCGGATGAGAGATCATGGAGTCAAGCATCTGTGTTGCTGTAATAACCGGTTTTCCTGCTGTGTAAACTTTCTGGATGATTTTCTGCTGGATAACAGGTACATATTCCGGCGGGATCTCAACACCCATGTCACCTCTGGCGATCATGATGCCATCTGCTGCTTCAATAATCTCGTCGATATTGTCAACGCCCTGCTGGTTCTCAATCTTTGCAATGATCTGAATCTCTTCACCGCCGTTTTCTTTCAGGATTTTTCTTACTTCGCGGATATCGTTTGCAGTACGTGTAAAAGATGCTGCAACGAAATCAAATCCTTCCTGGATACCGAAGAGAAGATCATCATGGTCTTTTTTACTGATGAATGGCATCTTCAGGTTTGCACCCGGAACATTGACACCCTTCTTGTCGCCAATCACACCTGCATTAATAACCTTGCAGACAATGTCCTTTCCTGAGATGTCCTGAACCTCCAGGTCTACAAGTCCATCATCAACCAGAATATGTCCGCCCGGCTGCACATCCTTATAAAGCTCTTTATAAGTAATGCTTACGCACTCATTAGTTCCTTCAATATCTTTATTTGTAAATGTAAATATCTGTCCTTCTTCCAGAGAAACCTTGCCATCCTTGAAGCATCCAAGTCTGATCTCCGGTCCCTTTGTATCAAGAAGTGCTGCAACAGGTCTGTCATATTTCTTGCGAAGTTCTCTCAGTTTCTGGATACGGCCTCTCTGCTCATCGTGAGGTCCATGTGAGAAGTTGAAACGTGCTACGTCCATTCCCTCTCTCACAAGCTGCTCCATAACATCGCCCTTATCAGTAGACGGTCCCATTGTACAGATAATTTTGGTTTTTCTCATTTAATCTTTCCCTCCAAACTGTCAACTCAATTTTATCTATTTTATTCCTGTAAAATAATGTAATAAAATGTTACCTGTTTCTATAAATGAAAACATTAAATCAAATAAAAATTACCATTATTGAGACTATCTGTCAATATAGAATTTCGACTTATTTTTGTTGATATTTGACAAAAAAATAACATACTTTTGTTGCAAATATCACATATATTTTTGCTGATCCGACAGTTGGAAAATTTTTCACTCATTCTTATCAGAATCCAAAATCTGCATAGTCTTCCGGCAGAAATCTGTGGTAAATGATATGGCATCCTTCATCTTTAAAACAATAATAATAAGGATCTGATCCATCATCAAAGCGGATCATCACATCAAACTCCTCGTTATCCATTGGTTCAGTAATGATTTTATCTGAATAAGAATGGAACAGTTCTTTAATTTCCTCTATCGTACATCCATGTCTGCCGACCAGTTCGATCAATGCCTTGATGAATTCATTCTCTTTCATATTATTATGTACATATTCGGAAGCTTTTTCCGAAACAGTGAAGCAGAAACGATCTCCTCTGTGTGATACTGCTACTTCACCAAATTTCTCTTCTATATAAGAAGGAAAATCTTTTAAAATCTCCATCATGCCTGCAGCATCTGTCTCACCGCCAAAGAAATGATTCAGGGAACTGAGCGGATAATAAAGGCGAATCTTCTCCTTCATATATCCAAGCTTCGCCTGTTCCTCTTTAATCACATCAATCAGACTGTTTTCTAATCTGTTATAGTTCATTTATTTTCCCTCCTGAAAATCTGTTCTTTTGCTTTTTCTGGTTAATATTTTATCAGACATTGCCCGAAAATCAATGCATTTCTTTTTCAATTGTACGCCTGTCAAAACAATTTCAATGTTTTCTTTTTCATACAAAAATAAAGAGCTTGCGAAACTGTCCTTTTTTTCTCCCTCTGACAAATAACTCTGACTGGATAAAACAAAACAGATAAGACCAACCACTTCGTTGCTTTTTTAACCAAATAACTGCTTGATTCGGTTAAAAAACAGCGTTCCGGATATTATTTGTATCCGAAACGCTGTCATTATTCCAATTATTCCATTATGTATTTAATCCCAGTTCTTACGTCCATAACGAAGTGTCACATCATGTATTTCCTTCTGGAGTTTCTTTGTAAGATCTCTCTTCTTGATTCTCCACTTCCAGTTCGTACCAACTGTAGATGGTTTATTCATTCGGAATCTGTTGTCCAGTCCCATATAGTCCTGCATTGGGATAACGCAGACACGCGCAGCACTGCGCATGATCAGACTGATGAAACACTTATACAGTTCTTCTTCCGGTGTTGCATGATCACACAGATAATCTCTCGCCAGTTTTCTCTCAGCTGCTGTGATGCTCTTCCACCATCCCACGATAGTTTCATTATCATGGGTTCCTGTATACGCCACGCAATTCTCCGGATAGTTATGTGGCAGATAATCACTGGCACATCCGGAATCTCTGGAGTCAAACGCAAATTCCAGAACCTTCATTCCCGGGAAGCCGCTCTCATATACCAGATGACGTACGGAATCTGTCATATATCCCAAGTCCTCTGCGATAACCTGCTTCCATCCAAGCGCCTGTTCAATCTTACGGAACAGATCAATTCCGGGACCCTTTTCCCAGTGTCCGCCTCTTGCATCTTTATCTCCGTATGGAATAGAGAAATATTCATCAAATCCACGGAAATGATCGATTCGCACAACATCATACAGTCTGAAGCAGTAACTCATTCTGGAAATCCACCACTGATATCCTGTATTTCTGTGATAATCCCAGCGATATAACGGATTTCCCCATAACTGACCGGTTGCAGAAAATCCATCCGGAGGGCATCCTGCTACTGCCAGTGGTACATTATCCTGATCCAGCTGGAACAGCTCCGGATGCGCCCATGCATCAGCACTGTCCATTGCAACATAAATCGGAATATCTCCAATGATCTGGATTCCTTTTGAATTTGCATAGGATTTCAGTTTCATCCACTGCTCATAGAACTTAAACTGCATATACTGCTGGAATTCAATATCAAAATAGAGTTCTTCACGATAATAATCCATGGCATTGTTCCAGCGGAGTCTGATATCCTCAGCCCATTTGGTCCATTCTACACCTTCGAAACGGTCTTTTACTGCCATAAACAGAGCATAATCTGACAGCCACCAGCTGTTCTCTGCTACGAATTTCTGATAGTCAGGATTCTTGCTGATATCACTGTTCTCGTATGCTTTTCTCAGAAGAGGATAACGGCCTTTGTAGATTTTTTCATAATCTACCTCATCAGGCTTCTTTCCCCAGTTAACTTTCTCGCAGTCTTTCTTATCAAGAACTCCTTCTTCCACAAGTGTATCCAGATCAATAAAATATGGATTACCTGCAAATGTAGAGAAAGACTGATATGGAGAATCTCCATAGCTGGTCGGTCCCAATGGCAGAATCTGCCAGTAAGTCTGTCCGGCTTCCTTTAACCAGTCTACAAATTCATATGCACTTTTGGAAAAACATCCGATGCCATAGTCTGATGGAAGACTGCTGATCGGCATTAATATTCCTGCTGCTCTTTTTCCCATGATTCTTGTCTCCTTCGCCATTCTTCACTTTTACCGCCTATACTTTATCTAGTGTACATATAAGCAGTTTTTCTATACCTTATGCGCAATTGTTTTTTTTATTATATCTATTTTTTGTGCAAATTGCAATATAACTTTCATGTTATCCATTTTTTCGTGAAAATTACTAATCATTGCTTAGTTCTTTTCGTCATCTTCCATATTAAACACCAATCATTTCCACTCAGAGAATTGTCGTCAAGCGGATATTCACAATCTGCTTCGCTACGCAGCTCTATACCGAATAACTGCTCCGCATTTCATCAGAAAGAGCTTATTTTTTATCCATATCAAAAACTTATAATTACAATGCAATATTTCTATTTTACGTTTCATTTCTGATATGATAGGATGTGTTTGGTTAAAAAATAACAAAGTAACACTCCAACTTATCTGTTGAGAAACGTTTATCATTAACTACCATCAGAAAATTTCTTATACAGATATCTTCGACATCTTAAGCTATACACATCAAAGACAAAGAAAGAGGTAAGAAAATGGAAGACAACAAATTATGTCTGGAAAAGCAGCCTTTAAATCAGGAAATGCTTGACAAAATCGATGCTTACTGGCGTGCAGCTAACTATCTGTCTGCCGGACAGCTCTATCTTCTTGACAATCCGCTTCTGAGAGAGCCATTAACTATGGATCAGATCAAGAAAAAAATTGTTGGTCATTGGGGAACTGTACCGGGACAGAACTTCGTTTATGCACACTGCAACCGTGTCATCAAACGTTATGACCTTGATATGATCCTGCTTTCCGGTCCTGGACATGGCGGAAACTTCATGATTGCCAACACCTATCTGGAAGGTTCTTACAGCGAAGTTTATCCTAACATCAGCCAGGATGAGGAAGGTATGAAGAAAATGTTCAAACAGTTCTCCTTCCCATGCGGAGTCCCAAGCCACTGCGCACCGGAAACACCTGGTTCCATTAATGAAGGTGGCGAGCTTGGTTACTCCATCGCTCATGCTTTCGGAGCTGTATTTGACAACCCGGATCTGATTGCAACTACTGTTGTAGGTGATGGTGAAGCTGAGACTGGTCCTCTGGCGACATCCTGGCAGTCCAACAAATTCCTGAACCCGATCACAGACGGTGCTGTACTTCCTATTCTTCACTTAAATGGATATAAGATCAGCAACCCGACTATCTTCTCCCGTCTTTCTCATGAAGAACTTGAATGCTTCTTCAAGGGCTGTGGCTGGAAACCATATTTCGTTGAAGGTGACGACCCAATGACAATGCACAAGAAGATGGCTGAAACAATGGACACAGTGATCGAAGAAATCAAAGCGATCCAGAAGAACGCCCGTGAGAACAATAATCCAGAACGTCCGGTATGGCCAATGATCATCCTTCGTACTCCTAAGGGATGGACAGGTCCTAAGGTTGTTGACGGACTTCAGATTGAAGGTTCTTTCCGTGCTCATCAGGTTCCGATCACTATGGAAAAACCGGAACATCTTGAACTTCTGAAGGAGTGGCTGGAAAGCTATCGTCCTCAGGAACTGTTTGATAAAAACGGACGCCTGATCCCGGAACTGGCTGAACTGGCTCCTAAGGGAAATGCACGTCTCGGTGCCAACCCACATGCAAATGGCGGACTTCTTCTGAAAGATCTTCGTCTTCCGGACTTCCGCGATTACGGTATTGAAGTACAGCCTGGCAAAACAAAAGCTCAGGATATGATCGAACTTGGCGGATACATCCGCGACATCTTCAAACTGAATGAAGAAAACAAGAACTTCCGTATCTTTGGACCAGATGAAAGCATGTCCAACCGTCTGTACAAAGTATTTGAATATCAGAAACGTGACTGGAACGCAGAAATGCTTGATACTGATGACTGCCTCGCAAGAGACGGACGTATTATGGACAGTATGCTCAGTGAGCATATGTGTGAAGGATGGCTGGAAGGTTACCTGTTAACAGGTCGTCATGGCTTCTTCGCAAGCTATGAAGCTTTCATCCGTATCGTTGACTCTATGGCAGCCCAGCATGCAAAATGGCTGAAAGTTTGCAATCAGCTTTCCTGGAGACAGCCCATCGCATCCCTGAACTTCATCCTGACATCCAACGTATGGCAGCAGGACCACAACGGATTTACTCATCAGGATCCTGGATTCCTGGATCACATTGCCAATAAGAAAGCAGACGTAGTTCGTATGTACTTACCACCGGACGCTAACTGCTTACTCTCCTGCTTCGATCACTGCATCAAGAGTAAGAACTATGTCAATGCAATTGTAGCTTCCAAACATCCAAGCTGCCAGTGGCTGACCATGGAGCAGGCTGTTAAGCACTGCACACAGGGTATTGGTATCTGGGAGTGGGCAAGCAATGACTGTGGTGAAGAACCAGACGTTGTTATGGCCTGCTGCGGTGATACACCTACACTTGAGATCATGGCTGCAGTTACTATCCTTCGTGATGAAATGCCGGAACTTAAGATCCGTGTTGTTAACGTTGTCGACCTGTTCAAACTGGAATCTGACCACAAACATCCACACGGCTTAAGTGACGCAGAATATGATGCAATCTTCACAAAAGATAAACCTGTCATCTTTGCATTCCATGGATATCCAACACTGATCCATGAGCTTACTTATGAGCGTCACAACCACAATATCTCTGTTCACGGATATCAGGAAGAAGGTACTATTACTACACCATTCGATATGCGTGTACAGAACCAGATCGACCGTTTCAATCTTGTAAAGGATGCCATCATGCATCTTCCACAGCTTGGAAACAAAGGTTCCTTCTTAATCCAGAAGATGAATGACAAGCTTGTTGAGCACAAACAGTATATTGCTGAATATGGCCAGGATCTGGAAGAGATTCGAAACTGGGAGTGGCATAAATAAATCCGTCTAACAGATGATAAATTTCTTATAAATATAATAAGTCATCAGGATTCACATCATGTGGATTTCCTGATGACTTTTCTATTTCAGCGGTTCTGTTCTTTCCGTTCTGCCAAAAACTTCTGGAATGCTTTAGATGCAATACTTTGAGGATATTCTGTATCATGGATCAGAATAATGCTTCTCTCCGGAAGTGTTTCATTTACATCTATCTCAAAAACCTTTCCGGATTCCAGATCATCTCCGGCAAATTCTTCTGGCAGGAATCCGATTCCCATATTATACCGTACTGCCGGGAGAATCATATCTGTAGTCGCCAGCTCTACATCCGGCGAAAACTGCAGTCCATTTTTTGAAAAATACTCATTCAAAAATCTCCTGCTGATTGCCTCGGAAGTCAGGCTGATCCATGGATAGGCTGAAAGTTCCTCCAACGAAGTCTTCCTCCCCTTCAGCTCCGCAAAACGACTGCCTCCGATCAGAATTTCCCTATACTTTCGCACTACTTTCATTTTCAGTGGCTCTGCTAACTGTAAAGAAGCAGATACAACTGCAAGATCTACTTTACCCTCTTTTAAGGCATTTACAGAATCTGTAGTGCTGTTATTAAGAATTTTAAAATGCACATTCGGGTATTGAATATTAAAGTCTCTGACTGCCTCGAACAAATAACAGTGCAATGCTGTCTCTGTTGCACTGATATAAATGGTCCCGTTCTCAAGGCTGATCAGATTATTAAGATTATCCTCGGCTTTGAAAAACTGAGCACAGCCTGCTGCTACATACTGATAGAAAATCTTTCCCTCAGGAGTCAGTTTCATGCCACTTTTGCTTCTGGTAAACAGTCTGCACCCTAATATATTTTCCAGATTATGTATCGTCCTGGTCACAGCCGGCTGGCTAGTCTTTAATACTGATGCTGCCTTTGTCAGATTCTCATATTTTGATACGTAATAAAAAACTTTATAATATTCAAAATTTGCGTTCATTCTGTTCTCCGTCTTTCATTGTCTTATGTACAGTAACATATTTTACGCGCCTATTCTATCACAATTCTTTTTTCTGTACAATCTGATATGTCCAGAGTGTGTATTACTGTTTACTTCGTTATTAGTTACTGTTCACTCCGTTCACAGTAAC
>OHVI01000271.1_pt1 | contig 12207 bp, 10 predicted proteins | sample 1579501 | NCBI WGS metagenome assembly OHVI01 (sample SAMEA3882537, study PRJEB24775) | human gut metagenome | biome: human-associated habitat; feature: intestine environment; material: feces | place: Netherlands | collected 2009/2010
CGGGCAACCGTGCGGGCACGACGGGAAGATTGCATTTCCTTGACCGAAATGTTGAAATGTTCGGCCACCTTTTTCTGGATTTCGTCAATGGTTGTGCGCTTGTCATACGAACGCAGCATATCTTTCAGAACGTCCTGCGTCATGTCCAGCGTGATTTCCTTGTCGCTCAGCAGCTGCGAATGAGCAATCACACGGCGCAGGGCGCCTTCCAGTTCGCGGATATTGGATTTAATATTGTTTGCAATGTATTTGATTACTTCCTCGTTAATATCATATCCATCCATTTCTTCCTTCTTATGAAGAATTGCCATTCGGGTTTCGTAATCCGGCAGTGTGATATCTGCGATCAGGCCCCATTCAAATCGTGAACGGAAACGTTCTTCCAGGATTTCCATATCTTTTGGAGGTTTATCTGACGAAATAATAATCTGTTTTTTGGCACTGTGCAGGCTGTTAAAGGTATGGAAAAATTCTTCCTGTGTAGATTCCTTTCCTATAATAAACTGAATATCATCGACAAGAAGAACATCAATGTTTCTGTATTTTTCACGAAACTTGGTCATTGCCGAGTTATTTCCATTACGGATTGTTTCGATCAGTTCGTTGGTAAACTCTTCACTGGTAACGTAAAGTACTTTGCTGTTTTCATCATGATCAATAATGAAATGAGCAATAGAATGCATCAGATGAGTTTTTCCCAGACCTGCACCGCCATAGATAAAGAGCGGATTGTAGGTATCACCCGGGGATTCGGCAACTGCAAGAGCTGCTGCCTGGGCAAATTTATTATTGCTTCCGACTACAAAGGTATCAAAAGTGTATTTTGGATTCAAATGAGCTTCCTCGCAGCGTGCGTCCTGAGACTGCGCTTTTGGAGAAACTTCCTCTTTTTTCGGAACATCTTCCGGCAATATGAAATTGATGTCACAGTTTTCCATTCCGGTAACTTCACTGATCGTTACCTGAAGTGGAAGTTTATATTTTTTACTTATATAATTGAGACCTACCTGCTCTGAAGGCACGATAATAGTGACAACATTGTCAACTACTTCGTAAACAGTAAGTGGTTTTAGCCAGGTATTAAAAGAAACGTCGGACAGATCATGTTCTGTCTTGACGATTTGCAGGATTTCGTCCCATTTTTCCACAACTTTGTTCATTTTCTGGTTCTCCCGGTTCGTATTACTTCTATATTAAGTGTGTATTGATAATATTGAGTTTTCCACAAACTCTGACCGTATTCTTAAAAAAGACATAAATATCCTTATATATATTATAATAAAATGCCTGTTTTCGCAATGTATATTTGAGGGAAATGTGGAAAAAAGTTATCCCCACTTTTTATGTGGATTAGTGTGGATAACAGTGGAAAAGCCAATTCCGGTTACCATAATGTGACGTTATTCTTTTAAAAACGATAAAAAATGGGGATAATTTTATGCACAGTAAGAAAAGTAGAAATAAAAGCATTTTTTTGAAGATATGTGTAAAATAGACAGGAGAAAGTGGAAAGATATATAGGTATTCCACAAGTTATCCACAAGTTATCCACAAAATGTGGATAATATTACGTAAACCAATTATGTAATCCACAATGGCATAAAAAACCATTTAAATCTTTGTGTAAATAATACTTGACGAATCCACCCTTTATGAATATAATTGAAATGATGTTCTAATAAGTAAAGTTGGCGGGCAGGAGAGCTGTAGAATCCGGTGTCTGTCATACTTAAAAAGTTACAAAATTTAACATGGATAATAGATAAAGGAGGTGCTTTACCTATGAAAATGACATTTCAGCCAAAAAAGAGATCCAGAGCAAAAGTTCATGGTTTCAGAGCTCGTATGAGCACAAAGGGTGGTCGTAAAGTATTAGCTGCCAGAAGATTAAAAGGAAGAAAGCATTTATCAGCCTAAGAATAAGACCGCAATTATGTGGTCTTTTCTTCTCTTAAAAAAGAGATCAGGAAAGGGGATTCTATGCAAAGATCAGAGTCCTTAAAAAAAAATCAAGATTTTCAAAAAGTATACAGAAATGGAACATCAAAAGGTAATCGGTATCTGGTGATGTACGTACTGAAAAATCAGTACATGAAGAATCGTCTGGGAATATCAGTAAGTAAAAAAGTAGGGAATAGTGTGGTTCGCCACAGACTCACCAGATTGATAAGAGAAAGTTATCGGTTGAATGAAGCGGAATTTGAAAACAGTTTGGACATTGTAGTAGTTGCACGCCCACAGGCAAAGGACAGAACCTATCAAGAGATAGAGAGTGCGCTGATGCATCTGGCGGGAAAGCACTGCATAGCAGGTAAGAACAATGATAAAGAAGTTTCTGATCAGAATAATTAAACTCTATCAAAAGTATATATCACCGATGAAGAGAACAAAATGTCCTTATATTCCCACATGTTCTCAATATGGTTTAGAAGCAATCGAAAAATATGGTGCATTAAAGGGCGGTCTTCTTGCGGTATGGAGGATACTTCGCTGTAATCCTTTTTCCCACGGAGGCTATGACCCTGTACCGTAAAGACAGGAATGTACTTGAAAATTGAATATTGATCGATCGAAGGAACCTCCTGTCATTTATGGATTCTAGGAGGAAATGAACTTGGAAATGATTTTAGCGACAAAGAGCAGCACTCCTATCATTGGTCAGCTTGCGACCGTTATGGGATGGATCATGGATGGTATTTACAGATTGCTGAATATCTTTGGAATTCAGAATATCGGTCTTTGTATTGTCATCTTCAGTATCCTTATTTATGCTCTTATGACCCCACTGCAGATCAAACAGCAGAAATTCTCTAAGCTGAGTGCGATCATGCAGCCGGAACTTCAGAAAATTCAAAAGAAGTACAAGGGAAAAAACAACGATACTGCTGCAATGCAGAAAATGCAGGAGGAAACACAGGCTGTATATCAGAAATACGGCGTATCTCCTACAGGAAGCTGTGTACAGCTTGCAATCCAGTTCCCTATTTTGATGGCCTTATATCAGGTAATTTATAAAATTCCGGCATATGTAGGAAGTGTAAGGGATATCCTTGCATCTGCAGTTACCAGTATTACAGGTGTAAACGGATATACAGATATCCTTCAGCAGTTTATTACAGATAATAAGATGACAAGAGTTCAGCTTATTATGGATGGAAGTAAAGCTACAAGTAATTCAGTCACAGACTTTTTGTATGCATTATCACCTTCCCAGTGGAAAACACTTGCTGAGACAAGCCAGTTTGCAGGATTTACTGATACGCTGAACAGCACTGCAAAAGAGATTTCACATGTGCAGAATTTCTTTGGTCTGAATATCGCTGATCAGCCACTGACTTATATTAAAGCAGCTTTTGTAGGTGGATCTGTTCTTCTTGCGATCGTTGCGATTCTTATTCCGATACTTGCATGGGCTACACAGATGATCAACTTAAAGCTGATGCCTCAGGCAGCACAGCAGAGCGGCGATTCACAGCAGGATGCAATGATGAACTCCATGAAGACAATGAATATGGTAATGCCGTTGATGTCAGCAGTATTCTGTTTCACATTCCCTGTAGGTCTTGGTATTTACTGGGTAGCAAGTGCTGCAGTAAGAAGTGTGCAGCAGGTTGTTATCAATAAAAAGATGGATAAGATCCAGATTGAAGACCTGATCAGTGAGAATATGAAGAAGATGGAAAAGAAGCGTGAGAAAGCGGGACTTCCACCTCAGAAGATTACAAATCAGGCCCATCAGAGCGCCAAGAATATCAATAAGATTGAAAAAGGCAGCAGCAATACAAATGTTGAGACAAGAGCCAAGAAGGTTGAAGAAGCTTACAAAGACGCTGCGAATGCAAAACCTGGCAGCATTACTGCAAAGGCCAATCTGGTAAAAGCATTTGATGAGCGTAATAAGAAGAAGTAGTCAGGAACGGAGGGGTTGGCATGGAGGATTATATCCAGTTTTCAGCGAAAACAAAGAGTGAAGCAATTACAAAAGCATGTATCGAGCTTGGCGTATCCAGTGACCAGCTTGAGATTCAGGTAATAAGTGAAGGCAGCAACGGATTTTTCGGAATCGGAAGCAAGCCTGCAGTAATTAAGGTTCGTAAGATTGAGCCGGTTTCTGAGGAAGAAGAAATGAAGGAGATCGTAGAGACAGTGAAACTCGATTCCTTCAAAGAGGAAGCCCCGGTTCAGGAAGAAAAGAAAACGGAAGCTATAAAACCGGTAAAGAAAGAAATCAAAGAGCCGAAAGCTGTTTCTGAGAAACCAAGACAGCCAAAACCTGTAAAGGAAAGGGATGCAAAAGAAAAACAGCCGAGAGAATTCAGAGAGCCAAAAGAGAAACAAGTCAGAGAAAAGACGGCTAAACCGGTAAAACCGGCAAAGCCTGTTGAGATCCTTACAGATCCGGAAGAGATTAAAGAAGTAGAAAACAGAGCAAAGGTATTCCTTCGTGATGTATTTGCGTCCATGAATCTTGGAGAAGTAGAGATTACATCTGAATATAACACAACGGACGGAAGTCTGGAAGTTGACTTTGAAGGCGAAGATATGGGAATCCTTATCGGCAAGAGAGGCCAGACTCTGGATTCTCTTCAGTATCTGACGAGTCTTGTGGTAAATAAAGGTAAATCAAATTACATTCGTGTAAAACTTGATACAGAAGATTACCGCAAGCGCCGTAAAGAAACTCTTGAGAACCTTGCAAGAGGTATTGCTTATAAAGTAAGAAAAACCCGCAAGCCGGTTATTCTTGAGCCAATGAATCCTTATGAGAGAAGAATTATCCATTCTGCTCTTCAGGGAAATAAATTCGTTGAGACAGTCAGTGAGGGTGAAGAGCCTTACCGTCATGTAGTGGTAAAATTAAAAAGAAATTAATATTATGACTGCTTCATTGCAGATATGAAAAAAGAATGTTATTCTAGGTGAAAGCGTGAATAACACGTAACTTTGCGTGTGTACTTTTGCCTGGAGTAACATTTTTATTTTACGGAAAGTCTTGTATATATACCAGAGAGATTACACACTTGCAGAAAAAAATAACAGTAGTCAGTGTGATTTTCCTGTTATGTATATAAGATGACAGAATTATTGTAACAGTCTACTGTTCCGCAGGGACGGAACTATTATAGAACAGGCAAGTGAGGAGAAAAAAATGGAAACAACAATCGCAGCAATTTCCACAGCCATGAGTGCGTCCGGAATCGGAATCATCCGTATCAGCGGCGAGAATGCCATGGATGTGATTTCCCGTATCTACAGATCAAAAGGCGGGAAGAAAAAAATAAAAGAAGTTCCGACTCATACCATTCATTATGGATATATTTATGATGGAGAGGAACTGATTGATGAGGTTCTGGTAATGATCATGCATGCACCGAGGACTTTTACAGGAGAAGATACAGTAGAAATAGACTGTCATGGTGGTGTATATGCTATGCAGAGGGTTTTGGATACAGTGCTGAAAAATGGTGCCGAAATTGCAGAACCAGGAGAATTTACCAAACGTGCCTTCCTGAACGGACGGATGGATCTATCCCAGGCAGAGGCTGTTATGGATGTTATACAGGCGAAAAATGAATATGCGCTTCGCAGTTCCATGGATCAGTTAAGAGGTTCTGTGCAGAAAGCAATCCGAGATATCAGAGAAAAGCTGATTTATCACATTGCATATATAGAATCGGCACTGGATGATCCGGAACATATCAGTCTGGATGGATATCCCCAGGAACTTCTGGAAGTTGTGGATAATGAACAGAAAGAAGTGAAGCGCCTGTTGAAAACTTCTTCTGACGGAAAGATGATCCAGGAGGGAATCCAGACAGTTATCCTTGGAAAACCAAATGCCGGAAAATCCTCACTGTTAAATCTTCTGATCGGAGAAAACCGGGCTATTGTGACAGATATTGCAGGAACGACCAGAGACATTCTGGAGGAATATATCACACTTCATGGAATATCTCTGAAGATTATTGATACAGCCGGAATCCGGGAAACAAAGGATATTGTGGAAAAAATAGGGGTAGACAGAGCCAGAGAAATGGCACAGAAAGCAGATCTGATTCTTTATGTAGTGGATTCTTCTGTTCCGCTTGACGAAAATGATGAAGAAATCATGGAAATGCTTACTGGAAAAAAGGCGATTATCCTGTATAATAAAACTGATCTTCAGCCGGAAATCCAGCCGGAAATCCTGAAAGAAAAAACAGGACATCCTGTAATTCCGATTTCTGCAAAAGAAGAAAAAGGCATTACAGAACTGGAAGAACAGATTAAAGATATGTTTTTTGGAGGAGAGATTTCCTTTAATGATGAGGTATATATTACAAATGCCCGTCATAAAGCAGCATTGGAAGAGGCTGACAGAAGCCTTGATCTGGTCAGAAACAGTATCGAAAGGGGAATGCCGGAAGATTTCTTTTCTATAGATCTTATGAATGCATATGAAAATCTGGGTAAAATCCTCGGAGAGTCTGTTGGTGAAGATCTGGTAAATGAGATATTCAGCAAGTTTTGCATGGGTAAATAAAAATCAAAAAATCGCCTTCGGCGATTTTTGAAAGAATAGAATGAGCAGTTGTAAAATAAAAGGAGACAAAATGAGAACGTTAGTAGAAGATTATGATATTGTTGTAGTCGGTGCCGGTCATGCCGGATGTGAAGCAGCACTTGCGGGTGCGCGCCTGGGCCTGAATACAGTGATGTTTACTGTAAGTGTAGACAGTATCGCATTAATGCCATGTAACCCGAACGTAGGTGGCAGTTCCAAAGGCCATCTGGTAAGAGAGCTTGATGCCCTGGGCGGTGAAATGGGAAAAAATATTGACAAGACCTTTATCCAGTCCAAAATGCTTAACTGTTCCAAAGGACCTGCAGTGCACTCCTTACGTGCGCAGGCTGACAAACAGGCATACAGCAATGAAATGAGAAAAACGCTTGAAAATACACCTAATCTGACTATTAAACAGGGAGAAGTAACAAAACTTCTGGTCGAGGACGGAAAGATTACAGGGGTAAAAACATATTCCGGTGCAACTTATAACTGTAAAGCTGTGGTCCTCTGTACAGGAACTTATTTAAAAGCAAGATGTATTTACGGTGATGTAAGTAATTATACAGGACCAAACGGACTGCAGGCAGCCAACTATCTGACTGATTCTCTGAAAGAGCTGGGAATTGAAATGTTCCGTTTTAAAACAGGAACACCTGCCCGTATTGCCGGAAATACAATTGACTACAGTAAAATGGAGGAACAGTTTGGAGATGAGAGAGTTGTACCATTTTCATTCTCAACTAATCCGGAAGATGTTCAGATAGAGCAGAAATCCTGCTGGCTGACATATACAAATGAGAAAACTCATGAGATCATTCGTGCAAACCTTGACCGTTCTCCGTTGTATTCCGGTATGATCGAAGGAACCGGTCCGCGTTATTGCCCGTCAATTGAAGATAAAGTAGTCCGTTTTGCAGATAAGAATCGTCATCAGGTATTTATTGAGCCGGAAGGTCTCTATACAAATGAGATGTATATTGGTGGAATGTCCAGTTCTCTGCCGGAAGATGTGCAGGAAGAAATGTATCATTCCGTACCGGGACTGGAACATGCAAAAATCGTAAAAAATGCATATGCCATCGAATATGACTGTATTAATCCACGTCAGTTATATCCTACACTGGAATTTAAGAAAATCAAAGGACTGTTCAGCGGCGGTCAGTTTAACGGAAGCTCAGGGTATGAAGAAGCAGCGGCGCAGGGACTGATCGCAGGAATTAATGCTGCTCTGGAAGTTAAAGGTCAGGAACAGCTGATTCTTGACCGTTCTGAGGCTTATATTGGTGTTCTTATTGATGATCTGGTAACAAAAGAAAACCATGAGCCATACAGAATGATGACCAGCAGAGCGGAGTACAGATTACTTCTCCGACAGGATAATGCGGATCTGAGACTTCGTAAAAAGGGATATCAGGCAGGGCTCATCAGTGAAGAGGATTATCAGAAAATCCTTACGAAAGAAGAACAGATAAAAACAGAGATCAGCAGAGTAGAACATACAAATATCGGAGCAAACAAAGAGGTTCAGACCCTTCTGGAAAGCTATAACAGCACACCGCTGAAATCCGGAACTACTCTGGCAGAACTGATCCGCCGTCCGGAACTTTCTTATGAAGCAATCAAACCACTTGATAAAGAACGTCCGGAGCTGCCATGGGATGTACAGGAACAGGTTGACATTAACATCAAGTATGATGGATATATCCGCAGACAGTTAAAACAGGTAGAACAGTTTAAGAAACTGGAAGCAAAGAAAATCCCGACAGATCTTGATTATGAGAAAGTTGGAAGCCTGAGAATCGAAGCACGTCAGAAACTGGAAGCATACAGACCGATTTCAATCGGACAGGCTTCCCGAATTTCAGGAGTTTCTCCTGCTGATATATCAGTTTTACTGGTGTATCTTTCCAGTACGAAATAATTAATATAATACGCTTTAATGTGCTTATAAAAACAAGAAATTGGCAAAAAATATTAAAATAGTACATAAAAGAGTAAAATAACGGACTATAAATAACAGATAAAATCATAAAAGCACATAAAACAACCCTGTAAAATATACAAAAATAATAAATAAAGGTAGAAAAAGGAGAATAATACATGCCGTATAATCTGACGACATTGGAAAATGGATGCAGAGAACTGGGTATAGAGCTGAGCCAGAAGCAGAAAAATCAGTTTATCCAGTTTTATGAATTTCTGGTAGAAAAAAATAAGGTTATGAATCTGACAGGTATTACTGAGTTTGAGGAAGTACTTACAAAGCACTTTCTTGACAGTCTTGCCTGTGTAAAAGCCATTGATATGACAAAAGTAAAAACAATTATGGACATCGGTACAGGTGCCGGATTTCCAGGTGTGCCTTTGAAAATTGCTTTTCCACATCTGGAGGCATGTCTGCTGGATTCTCTGAAAAAGAGGGTAAACTTCCTTGAGGAAAGTTTTGATCTTCTTGGATTAGAAGGGATTAAGGCGATTCATGGAAGAGCAGAAGAGTATGCAAAAAATAAAGAGTATCGTGAGAAATATGATCTCTGTGTATCCAGGGCAGTATCAAACCTTGCAACTCTGTCAGAATATTGTCTTCCTTATGTAAAGACAGGAGGAACTTTCATTTCCTATAAATCAGGAACTGTACAGGAAGAGGCAGAAGAAGCAGAGAAAGCAATCAATATCCTCGGTGGTCAGGTGAAAGACATCACATACTTTAAATTGCCGGACTCCGAGATTGACCGATCCCTTGTCATTATAAATAAGAAAAAATCTACACCTGGAAAGTATCCGCGTAAAGCAGGAACACCATTAAAAGAACCATTGTCATAATAAATCTATGTATAGTTGTCTCATGAAATCTTCTGGCAAAAAATGCCGAGATTTCGGGACAGCTATTTTTTTCAAACAAACATCACAGAATAATCACACTTTTATCCTAATTTCATCACAACTTCATCATAAACTATTTTTATAGAGATGTCCTCGGGTTCCCCCATTCTCTGTTTCACCTGGGGACATTTTCTATATTTTATTTTGGCAAAAATTAAGAGGAGGAGAACACATTGATTGAAGTAAACAATCTGGTTAAACGATATGGTAACCATACGGCAGTTGACCACCTTTCCTTTAAAATAGAGAAAGGCAAAATCTATGGATTTCTGGGACCAAACGGTGCAGGAAAATCCACTACAATGAATATGATAACCGGATACATCGCATCCACCGAAGGAACCGTCAAAATTGACGGACACGATATCCTCGAAGAACCGGAAGCGGCAAAGAAATGTATCGGTTATCTGCCTGAACAGCCACCGGTCTATTTTGATATGACTGTCCTGGAATACATGAAATTTGTGGCAGATCTCAAGAAAATCCCAAAAGATAAAAAAGCAAACATGATCGAAGAAGTCATGGATATGGTAAAGATTTCAGACATGAGAAACCGTCTGATAAAGAACCTGTCAAAAGGTTACAGACAGAGAGTTGGTCTTGCTGAGGCGATTATGGGGTATCCGGAGGTGATCATCCTGGATGAGCCGACAGTAGGTCTTGACCCTAAACAGATTATTGAAATCCGAACCTTAATTAAAGAATTAAAAAAGAAACATACCGTTATTCTCAGCTCGCATATACTTTCTGAAGTAAGCGCGGTATGCGATTACGTGCTGATCATTTCTCATGGAAAACTGGTAGCAAGCGATACTCCTGAGAATCTTGGAAAACTTGCAGAGGGATCCAATACTCTGGAGATGCTTATTAAAGGTGAAAAAACACAGATCAGGCAGGCTCTCGAGGGAATCGAGGGAGTCAACAGCGTAACAATGGAAAAAGATGAGAAACAGAATCTCTGGAGTGTGAAAGTTTCAACAGAGGAGCAGAATGACATTCGGGAAGAAGTATTCTACAAAATGGCAGATGCGAAGTGTCCGATCCTTGAGATGCAGTCCAGGAAAGTATCCCTGGAGGAAATCTTCCTTGAACTTACTGCATCCGATAAACCAATATCTGCAGACGAAGTCCCAAATACACCTGAAGATAAAGATACTGATGCCGGTAGATCAAACGAGACAAACGTAAAACAGACATCAGCAGAAATACCGGAAGAACAGAATAATGATAAAGGGGGAGAGAAATAACCATGACAGCTATATATAAAAGAGAGCTGAAAAGTTACCTGACATCCATGGTAGGATATTTATTTATCTTTTTCATTCTTGTACTGACAGGTATTTATTTTTCAGCATATCAGCTTTCATCAGCATATCCGAAATTTGAATACACCTTAAGTGCAATTACCTTTGCATTCCTGATCGGAGTACCGATTTTGACTATGCGTGTACTTGCAGAGGAAAGAAAACAGAAAACAGATCAGCTGCTTCTGACAGCACCGGTTTCTGTGAGCGGTATTGTAATAGGTAAATATCTTGCACTGGTAACTGTATTTGCTGTTCCGATGGCAGTTATGTGTACTTATCCGCTGATTATGTCCAGGTTTGGCACAGTAGAGTTTGCATCTGCATATACAGCAGTCCTGGGATTCTTTCTCCTGGGATGTGCAAATATTGCAATCGGTGTATTTATGTCAGCATTAACTGAGAGCCAGGTAATTGCAGCGGTACTCACATTTGTTTTCTTATTTGCATTTTACATGATGAATGGTATTTCTTCCTTCTTCTCTCAGACATCTATGTCGACATGCGTGACATTTGGGTTATTGATCTTGGCAGCAGCCATCATTATCTATACCATGATCAAGAATATTCTGATCTCAGCAGTGATCGGTGTGATCGGAGAAGTGGCACTGATTATTATTTATGTAGTAAAATCCAGTATTTTTGAGGGCGGTATTCAGAAAGTCCTGGATGTGTTTAATCTGAGCGGACACTTTGATAATTTTACAAGTAACATCTTTGATATAAAAGGAATTGTATATTTTCTTTCTGTGATCGCAGTATGCCTGTTCCTTACAACACAGTCTATTTTGAAGAGACGCTGGAATTAGTGGGGAGGTGAAAGAAAATGAAACTGAAAGAAAAGATGAAAAATAATAACCATAAAAAATTTGACAAAAAGAAACTGATTGGCACCATCAGTAAGAAGCATATCAAAAACGGCTCTTACACAATGGTTATGTCAGTGATATTTATTGCAGTAGTTGTAGTGCTCAACATGATCGTAAATGCGATTCCGTCCAAATATTCAGAAATTGATATCAGCAGCCAGAAACTCTACAGTATTGGTGATGATACAAAAGCAATGCTGAAAGATCTGGACAAGGACGTAACAATTTACCAGATTGCACAGAGCGGTTCTGAAGATGAGAATATTACCAATCTGCTTAAGAAATATGAAGATGAATCCAAGCATATTAAAGTAGAGCAGAAGGATCCTGTAGTAAATCCTAAATTTGTAACGGAATATACAAGTGATGATCTTTCTGCAAACAGTCTGATCGTTGTATGCGGCGACAGAAATAAAGTCATTGATTACAACAATATCTATGAGAGCACAATTGATTATCAGACCTACAGCTCTCAGACTACCGGTTTCGACGGTGAAGGTCAGATCACAAGTGCGATCGGATATGTAACATCCGAAGATCTCCCGATCCTTTATACACTCGAGGGACATGGTGAGAAGGAGATGGATTCTACTATCAAAGAAGA
>OHVI01000285.1_pt1 | contig 11860 bp, 8 predicted proteins | sample 1579501 | NCBI WGS metagenome assembly OHVI01 (sample SAMEA3882537, study PRJEB24775) | human gut metagenome | biome: human-associated habitat; feature: intestine environment; material: feces | place: Netherlands | collected 2009/2010
CACACGCCAGTATTCCCCGCGCAATCCTCCCATCACACCCCATTTTCCCCACTGTGTCGTGGCCGTGGCGTAGAGGGCATGGATGTCGTTGCGGTAAGAAAAATAATTGTAGCTGGATAGGTCCTCCACAAGGTCCTTGCCCGACCAAGAGTTGGCATCCACATAGCTGCGCTGAGGATTTGCCTGTCTGGAGAACTTACCTTGATAGCCCGTTTGGAGCGTGAAATGCTCGGTGATGGGATTTTCATAATCGAGCTTCAGCTCCCAAGTCTTATCATTTACGCGCATGGGGCGCAACTGATAGCTCTCTGTATGCTCGCGATCATCGACCGTACCATCAGGATGGTAAAACGTGGTGGAATCTTGATAGACGTTGTCCTCGTCCATCTTCCAATTGTCATAGCTCGCCGAGAAGTCGATAAAATGTCTTTCGGTGAAGTTGTGCCGCCAACCCAATTCTCCATGCAGCATGCTCATACTAGCGTCCGTCACTGTCTGACGCATCATCAACCGACTATCGTAGGATGCACCAACGACACCATAGTGATAAGGTGTCGGCACATAGCGGTTGTGTCCACCCCTCATCAGCATTCCGTTGAAAGAAATATCATCTTTCTTCGACGCATGGAGCGTGAGTCCTGCACGGGAGAAGAGGTTGTTGCCATGGCCTCGACTCTCATTATCATAGTTCTGATAACTATTGTCGGCCAAAAAAGTCTGGCGACTACATCCCCCACCCCGCATCTGGCGATGACGATAGCCGATGTTGATGTACGCATCGAGCAACGACGAGTTGTAATTGATATTGTAAGAGGTGTTGACGCCGCCACGGGAGTTGGCACCAACCTGCGCCGAACCATAGTAGCCCGCACGACGTTCTTTCTTGAGCACGATATTGATGATACCAGCCGAACCTTCGGCCGAGAACTTAGCCGAAGGATTGTCTATCACCTCGATACGCTCAATGCTCTCCGCAGGCATCTGCTGGAGTATCTCGCCACGATTATCTGAGGTAAGGCCCGATGACTTGCCATTGATCCATACCTCCACACTGGTATTGCCCCGCAACGAGACATTGCCCTCATTGTCCACTTCCACCGACGGGATGTTCTCCAGAACCTCCGAGGCCGTTGCACCCGCATTGCTGATCTGCTGATCGACATTGAAGGACTTGCGATCCACCTCCAACTTCATCTCCGACCGCTGACCAAGCACCGTCACCTCGTCGAGGGCCTGTGCATCCTCTGCCATGTAGATGGCTGGATAGTTATGGTTGGCATTCGACTTGGAAACAGAGAAGGCACGCACCACGTCCTTGTAGCCCGTGAAGCTCGTCGTGAGCGTGTATTGTCCGTCGGGGAGACCCGTAATAAGGAAACTGCCCTCGGTGTCGCTGATAGCCCCCTTGAAGATCTTGGTGTCTCCCTGCTTTCTTATAGCAACATTGATAAACTCCAAAGGAGTATTGGACTTTTTGTCCAGGATGCGTCCTCGTATCTGTCCCTGTGCCCACGCAACATGCACGCAGGCCAAAAACAGCAACAAGGAGAAATAAATACGTTTCTTCATGCTTCTTTAGACTGACAGCGCACCTAATAGTTTAAATAGAAAAACATCAGACACGCAGCGTACGCATAGAATTGAGCACACAGAGCACCATCACGCCCACGTCGGCAAAGACTGCCATACCCATCGTAGCAACACCTACAGAGGCAAGGAGAAGGACGAGCGCCTTGACGACAATGGCAAAGATCACATTTTGACGCGCATTGGCGATCGTTCTACGCGCAATACGAATGGCCTCGGCTATCTTAGAGGGCTTATCGTCCATCAGCACGACGTCGGCAGCGTCAATAGCAGCATCGGAGCCCATGGCGCCCATGGCAATTCCTACATCTGCGCGTGCCAACACTGGGGCATCGTTGATACCATCGCCGACAAAAGCGAGGGTGCCTTTTCCCTGTGACTGCTGCTGGATCAATCGCTCCACACGATCCACCTTGTCAGCAGGAAGCAACTCTGCGGCATAACTATCTATACCAACCTGCAGCGCCACCTGTCTGGCGACTGCCTCTTTGTCTCCTGTCAGCATCACCGTCTGCTTTACGCCAAGCTGGCGCAAAGCACGAAGGGCTTCGGAAGCATCGGCCTTGACCTGGTCGGAGATGACGACATGGCCAGCATAGCGACCATCAATAGCTACATGTACGACTGTCCCGGCATGGCCCTCACATCGTTTGCAGGGGTGCAAAGTCGCTCCCTCTGCCTCCATCATACGCTCATTGCCCACGGCTACCCTGTGGTCATTGACATCGGCGACAATGCCCTTGCCCACTACCTCGTGGACATGGCTTGTCGTACAACCATCGCCCACGTGCTGATACGCGCCTTGAAGGGCAACGGCTATGGGATGATGGGAAAAATGCTCCACATGGGCAGCGAGGTGGAGCAACTCTTTCTCACTCAAAGAGTCAGGATGGATGGCCTCAACAGCAAATGTCCCTTGGGTCAATGTGCCTGTCTTGTCGAGGACCACAGTGTCAATATGGGCCAAAGCATCCATATAATTGCCACCCTTGATGAGGATGCCCTTGCGACTTGCACCACCAATGCCACCGAAGAACGACAACGGAACGGAGACGACCAGGGCACAAGGACAACTCACGACGAGGAAGGTCAACGCACGATAGAGCCAGGTGGAAAACGCATCGGCGTAGCTCGGATAGAAACACGGGGGAACAAAGGCGAGCACAAGGGCCGCTATGACAACGAAGGGTGTATAGACGCGGGCAAAACGACGAATAAACGACTCACTCTTCGACTTGTTCTCCGTGGAGTTTTCCACGAGAGCGATAATCTTGGAGGCTGTCGACTCGCCATAGGACTTGCCCACCCGCACACGAAGAACACCAGAGAGGTTGACACAACCAGAGATGACGTCGTCTCCAGGAGCCACATCGCGTGGAAGGCTCTCGCCTGTCAGCGCAACGGTATTGAGACTGGATGTACCATCGAGTACCCTTCCATCAACCGGGACTTTCTCGCCGGGACGCACGACGATCGTCTCACCGACCCGAAGCACGTCTGGGTGTACCTCGACCACATCGCCATCACGCTCCACAAAGGCTACGTCGGGACGTATGTCCATCATTTTGGAAATGGATTTGCGACTTCGGTGTTCGGCATAATGCTCGAAGAGTTCTCCTACCTGAAAGAAAAGCATCACAAAGACGGCTTCAGGCAATTGGGGCTCGCCCCCTGGGAGAAAACCGATGAACAAGGCGCCAATCGTGGCGAGGCTCATGAGGAAGCATTCGTCAAAGGGATCGCCGTCCATAATGCCTTCGACAGCCTCCCATAGCACATCGTAACCTATCAAGAGGTAGGGCACCAGATAAACCAAGAGCATTTGCCATAGCGGCAAACTGTAGTGCTGCTCAATCAGCCAAGCTCCAACAAGGAGCAAGACGGTCAGAAGGATTCTCAACAATTTCATATTCTATATCGTTTTTTCGTTTGTCATGCACGTCCGCATCGTCAAACTCGGCAGAAACGGAATGCTGTTTCGCTGGTGTCGGGTTTCCAGTAGTCTTGCAAGAGATGTGCGAGAGCAATAAGAGCGTGTGCTCTAATTGACAAGTGCGGCGTATCTGATTTAAAAGACCATGCAAAGGTAAGGGGAATACTGTGCAACTGGGTTGCAAAGTGATGTATGGCATGAAAATCTCATATTATTTTCGTAACTTTGCAAGCATGATAACTCCAAACGACGCGACGTGGCGCTTTATCCGCGACCACCGCACGGACGACGTGCGCCAACTGGCCTTGATGGGAGTAAAGACGAGTGAGGTCGATCTGCCATTGGCACTGCAGCAGATACAGGGTTGGCAGACGGCACGCACGAAACTCCCCTCATGGGCTGCCAAGGAGGAGATCGTCTATCCACCACACCTCAACATGGAACAATGTTCCAGCGAGACTACGGCAGACTATAAGCGAGACCTGGTCAAACGGTTGTGTATGGTGCGAAAGACGATGGCCGACCTCACAGGAGGAATGGGAATCGACTTTTCGACACTTGCGCAGGACTTCGACAAGGCGGTCTATGTGGAACGCAACCCGACGCTCTGTGCGCTGATGGCACACAATGGTCCCGTGCTGGGCCTGGACCATGTGGAGATACGCAATGAGGATTGCGCAGACGTGCTGGCTATGCTGCCGCAACAAGACTTGATATTCATGGACCCTGCACGCCGCGACCATCATGGCGGAAGAGTGTTTCAACTCCAAGACTGCCAGCCAGACGTGCTTTCACTGCGTGAGAAGCTGCTGAGGAAAGCCCGGGTCATACTGCTGAAATTATCACCAATGCTCGACTGGCATGCAGCTGTACACCAATTGGACTGCGTACGGGAAGTGCATATTGTCGCAACAGGCAACGAATGCAAAGAACTGCTACTGGTCTGCTCGTCCAAACAGATAGGCGATGGAAACGTCTGCTGCGTGAACAACGGGCAACGGTTTTGTTTTCCTATGGAAACGACTCCCAACACTGGTCTAAAGACAAGTCAAGAAATCCACATTGAGGACTTTCTCTATGAGCCCAATGCGGCCGTAATGAAGGGAGGATGCTTCGGCATGCTCTGCGAGAAGTATAAGGTTGTCGCACTGGGACACGACTCCCATCTCTTCACCTCGCCTATAATGATGGATGACTTTCCTGGTCGTAGATTCCGAATCAAAGCCGTCTCCTCATTCAACAAAAAGGAACTGAACCGGAATCTTGACAACATCAAACAGGCAAACATAGCCGTCCGGCACTTTCCCCTATCGGCCAACGAACTGAGGAAGCGACTCAAACTGTGCGACGGAGGAGATACCTACCTCTTTGCGACAACGTTTCAGCCGTCAAGTACAAGTCGTCAGGAACGTATATTAATGATAACGGAGAAGGCGTAACGCCCTCTCCGCTTTTTGTTTTTGAATTAGTCTGTCACGCCCAGTTCCCTCAGTGCACGACGAACAATATCATTTTCCTCATTCCACACACGGAAGTACTCATTCATCGTCCACAAATCGCGTGCGACAAGAGCCTTCAGTTGTAATCGAAGATAAGGAATCGTACGTTGTTGCTCCTCGTCGTCCTTCGGCACGATCTTCTCCTTGTTTCCTTGGGCAAAAATAGTATCCAAAAGGGCTTGCGGAACCTCGTAACGAGCGGCAAAATCCTCAAAAGTCTTCCACTGTTTGCGTAGTTGCTTGCGGTTGGCGTCAACATATTTGAGGTAGTTGTTGATGACGATGCTCTTTGCTGCCAACTGTCTGTGAAGGCGCGTATACTTCAAGGTATCAAGTGGTACAAACACGTCGGGCATGATGCCGCCTCCACCATAGACCGCACGGTGCTCCTTGAGCGTGTAGTAGCGTAGGGAGTCGGCAAAGTGGATGGAGTCGGGATTGGTCAATTCGCCATGCTTCAGACGATATTCGATGTCCATTTCGTAATCTTTCTTGTCACCCTTCTTATATGGCTTCTGTATGCAGCGGCCGCTGGGGGTGTAATAATGAGCGATGGTAAGCCGGATCATTGAGCCATCAGGGAGACCGAAAGGTCGTTGCACCAGTCCTTTGCCGAACGAGCGACGGCCAACTATCGTGCCACGGTCGTGGTCCTGAATAGCGCCAGAGACAATCTCGGCGGCGGAGGCTGTAAACTCATTGACCAAGACCACTACACGGCCCTGCTGCAAGCGCCCATTGCCAAAAGCCTTGAACTCGCGACGTGGGGCATGGAGACCCTCCGTATAGACGATCATATCTCCATCGGACAGAAACTCGTTTGCTATGCGGGCCGCAGCCTCCAGATAACCTCCACCATTGTCCTGCAGGTCGAGTATCAAGTCGGTCATGCCGAGCTTTTTGAGCGAATCTATAGCACACATCATCTCCTCATGCGTCTTCTCGCCAAAGTTTTCGAGCCGGACGAACCCGATACCAGGACGTATCATATAGGCCGCATCAACCGAGAGGACTGGTATCTTCGCACGCTTGACTATAAAAGAGAGTGGCTTGTCGACACCCCTTCTGATAACCGTCAGCGTCACCTTCGTGCCACGTTTGCCTCGAAGTCGGCGCACGATGTCGCTCCGATCCATCTTCACACCAGCTATTGCGGTGTCATTGACGGCAATAATACGGTCGCCAGCGAGGATGCCCACTTTCTCAGAAGGGCCTCCCGTGGTGGGCTGCATGACCACCAATGTGTCGTCAACGATATTGAACTGCACACCAATACCCTCGAAATCGCCTTGCAATGGTTCGTTGAGCGATTTCGTCTCCTTGGCATTGGTGTAACTGGAATGGGGATCCAACTTCTCCAACATGCCACGGATAGCATCCTCCACGAGTTTGCTCTCATCGACAGAATCGACATAATAGTTGTTGATAGCGACCTCAGCCATCTGTAACTTACGCAAAGCCGACTCTGGACCGAAATCGATTTGCAGCTGGGCACACGCCGAAAGGAAGGGGAAAAGCCCAAGAAACAAGAGCCATGCCAGTCGGCTCGTCCTGTATGGAAAGTGCTTTTTCATCATCTCTGTTTGTTTCTGTTTACAAAAAATATGGTATGCACGACGGTCACGCCTCTTCCGCATCAGGAAGATCCTCCTCTATCACCAAGTTGTTGATGATGAAGTTTTGTCTTTCCATCGTATTTTTGCCCATATAGTACTCCAGCAGTTTCTGAACCTGATCGTTCTTATGGAGCGTCACCTGCTCCAAACGCATATCAGGTCCTATGAAATGGGAGAACTCGTCGGGAGAGATCTCGCCAAGACCTTTGAAGCGAGTAATCTCTGGATCAGGGCCAAGATCACGGATAGCTTGCTGTCGCTCCTCGTCGCTATAGCAATAGATGGTCACGAAGTCTGACTTTTTCTCATTTTTTGTACGGCGTGCCTCTGCATCTTTGACGACCTGCTTGTTCTTGATCTTCGTCTTGCGGTTGCGGACGCGAAACAATGGGGTCTGAAGCACATAGACATGCCCCTTCTTGATCAGTTCGGGGAAGAACTGAAGGAAAAAGGTGATGATGAGCAGACGGATATGCATACCGTCAACATCGGCATCGGTAGCAACGATCACCTTGTTGTAGCGCAGCGCTTCCAGTCCATCCTCGATATCGAGAGCGGCTTGAAGGAGATTGAACTCCTCATTCTCATAAACGACCTTCTTCGTCAATCCAAAAGAGTTGAGGGGTTTTCCGCGTAGCGAGAATACAGCCTGCGTATTGACATCACGACTCTTGGTGATGCTTCCGCTGGCCGAGTCGCCCTCGGTGATAAAGATGCAGCTATCTTCTTTACGGTCGTTTTTCGCATCGCAGAAATGGATTCGGCAGTCACGAAGCTTCCTATTGTGGAGGTTGGCCTTCTTGGATCGCTCACGGGCCAACTTCGTCACACCCGCCATAGCCTTTCGCTCACGCTCGCTCTCCTTGATCTTTGTTTCCAAAATGTCCGCACAGTCCTCCTTGTGGATATGGAGGTAGTTGTCTACATTCTGTTTGATAAAGTCGCCGACATATTTATTGATGGTTTCCGCTCCGGGTGCCATGACGGTAGAACCGAGTTTGATCTTCGTCTGACTTTCGAAGACGGGCTCCTCCACATTGATAGCAATGGCAGCAACAAGACCATTACGGATGTCCGCATACTCATATTTGCCAAAATGCTCTTTGATCGTGCGAGCAATATGCTCCTTGAAAGCAGACTGGTGTGTGCCGCCCTGCGTGGTGTGCTGGCCGTTGACAAAGGAGTAGTACTCCTCACCGTACTGGTTGGTGTGGGTAAACGCGATCTCGATATCCTCTCCCTTCATGTGGACGATAGGATAAAGGGGCTCGCCTGTCATATTGCCGCCCATTGTGCATGATAACCAACCCCGTATTGAGGTAGGTGTAATTGCGGAGCATCGTTTCCACGATGTCATCGTGGAAAGAGTAGTTTTTGAAGAGCGTGTCATCGGGCTGGAAGAAGATGAACGTGCCGTTTTCATCCTGCGTATCCTCGGTGCGGTCACTTTGTAGTTGTCCTTTCTCGAAAACCAAGGAGCGCACCTTGCCTTCACGGTAGCTTCTTACTTCGAAACGGCTGCTCAGCGCATTGACAGCCTTCACACCCACACCATTGAGTCCGACGCTCTTTTTGAACGCTTTACTGTCATATTTACCGCCCGTATTGAGAACGGAAACGGCCTCGACGAGCTTGCCTTGAGGAATGCCACGGCCATAGTCGCGGACGGAGACGCGCAGGTGATCTTCCACGTCGATCTCTATTCTGTTGCCAGCATTCATCTTAAACTCGTCGATGGAATTGTCAACGACTTCCTTGAGGAGCACATAGATGCCGTCCTCGGGCAGGTTGCCATCGCCCAAACGCCCGATATACATACCAGGTCGGGTGCGGACGTGCTCCATGTCGGACAGGTGCCGAATGTTGTCGTCGGTATATTCTGCTGTCGGCTGCGCGCCAACGGGGATCTCTTCTGTTGCCATAGGCTTGATATAATTGGGATAATATGGAGGAGAAGGGGATGAGGCGTATCTCGGCCTATGCGTTAGATGTTCTTTTTGTAACAGCGGCGACGCTTGTGCTGCACGGTCTCCAGATACTGCCACTGACTCTGCACGCCCTCGTTGGTCTCCATCTCGACCTGACTTTCACCCCATTCGAAACCGTACTCCTGATAGATGGGGATGAGATGGGCAAACATCAAGGCATTGGCTCCCTTGGGTCGATACTCGGGCAGGACACCAATCATCTCCAGATCGACAATACGTGTCTTATGAAACTTCAGGGCTCGAAGCAGATGCCACCATCCGAAGGGGAATAGGCGACCACGGCGCGTCTTCTGCATTGCTCGGGAGAGGGACGGTAGCGTGATACCGACTCCCACCATCTTATGGTCTTCTGTGGACCAGTCTTCGACAATGGGAATCAAACGGAGGTCGGCAAAGGGCAAATACATCTTGACATACATGTCAACCTGCTTGTCGCTCAACTCGGAGAAGCCATAGATGTCCTTGAAGGTTTCATTGATGAGATGGAAGATCTTACGTCCATAGCCCTCCTTGAGAATCTCGTGGCGAGTAAGAATGCGGACGTGGAGATTGAAGCGTTTCTCTACCAATCGAGCTACCTTGGTGTATTTCTCGGGTACGGTATCGGGCACGATGAGCTTAAACTCCACGTAGTCGTTGTCCTTCTCCCAACCTCCAAGCTGTTCCATGAGCTTGGGATAGTAGGGATAGTTATAGATGGTGGCCATCGTTCCGAGTTGATCAAAGCCGTCGGTAAGCATACCTTCGGGGTCGAAGTCTGTGAAGCCGAGGGGACCGACAACCTCCGTCATGCCTCTCTCACGACCAAACTGAGCGACCGCATCAAGCAGTGCACGTGCCACGTCAACATCGTCCACCATGTCTATCCACCCGAAACGCACGCTTTTGCGCTGCCAGCGGGTGTTAGCACGGCTGTTGATGATCGCTGCCACACGGCCCACAATACGCCCCTCGCGATAGGCAAGGAAATAATCGGCCTCGCAAAAGTCAAAAGCGGGATTCTTATCCTTCGACAACGTGTTCATATCTTCGCTGAAAAGCGTGGGCACATCGTAGGGATTGCCCTCGTACAAATCGTGATGGAAGTCTATAAAATGGCGCAAATCGCTGCGGGTAGCCACTTTCTTGATGGTAATAGCTGACATCTCTGCTCTGAATTATTCTGTTTCAAATATGCAAATTTAGACATTTTATTGCGACATGCAAAATTTGAATTCCATTTTTCCATATATTTAACCTGGATTGTTCATGAGAATTCGTAACGATATGAAAACAAAGTAAAGAACGATGGAAAACGTATAAGATAAAAATCCCCGTAACGGCAACTACCATCACGGGGAATTTTAAGCAATATATTATGCCTTCTGCTGCTCTGAAAGGGCAGAAAAGCAGTTATGCGTTAGTCAGCCAACTTAGCCTTGAGAAACTCGCGGTTCAAGCGGGCGATATTGGCGATAGACTCGCTCTTCGGGCAGACAGCCTCGCAAGCACGGGTGTTGGTGCAGTTGCCGAAGCCCAGCTCGTCCATCTTGGCCACCATGTTCTTGGCACGCTTAGCAGCCTCTACACGACCTTGGGGAAGCAGGGCGAGCTGGCTAACCTTCGAGCTGACAAAGAGCATAGCAGAACCGTTCTTACAAGCAGCGACACAAGCACCGCAACCGATGCACGTAGCGCAGTCCATGGCCTCGTCGGCAGCCTCCTTGGAGATCAAGATGGCATTGGCGTCCTGAGCCTGTCCGGTACGGATGGAGGTGTAGCCACCAGCCTGGATAATCTTGTCGAAGGCAGTACGGTCAACCATACAGTCCTTGATGACGGGGAAGCCTGCTGAACGCCACGGCTCCACGGTGATAACGTCGCCATCGTTGAAGCGGCGCATATAGAGCTGACATGTCGTAGCTCCGCGCTCTGTCTTGCCGTGCGGCGTACCGTTGATGTAAAGAGAGCACATACCGCAGATACCCTCGCGGCAGTCGTGGTCGAACACGAAAGGCTCCTCACCAGCATCGATGAGTTCCTCGTTGAGGATGTCGAGCATCTCCAGGAACGAAGTGTCGTCGGGGATGTTCTTCATCTCGTGCGTATCGAAATGACCCTGATCCTGCGGGCCGTTCTGCTTCCAATACTTAATTGTGAATGATATATTTCTTGCCATTTTTGGTCTAATTCTTTATTAAGTCCACTAAATCAACTTATCTCCCAGAGATTAGTTCTTGTAATTTCTGGTCTGAACTTTGATAGCCTCATACTCGAGCTTCTCCTTGATCAGCTCAGGAGCGGTGGTCTCACCCTTGTACTCCCAGCAGCCTACATAGAAGAAGTTCTCGTCGTCGCGCTTAGCCTCACCCTCCTCGGTCTGATGCTCCTCACGGAAGTGGCCACCGCAGCTCTCCTCACGATGGAGTGCGTCGTAAGCCACGAGCTCACCCATGAGGATGAAGTCACGAAGGTGGATGGCCTTGTCAAGCTCGACATTGAGACCCTGCTTCGCTCCAGGAATAAAGAGGTTGGTGTTGAACTCCTTGCGGAGGCTTGCGATGAGCTTCAAGCCCTCCTCAAGTCCAGCCTTCGTGCGACCCATACCAACATGCTCCCACATGATGTGGCCAAGCTCCTTGTGGATGGAATCGACAGAACGCTTACCCTTGATGTTCATCAGGCGATCGATCTCGGCGTTGACAGACTTCTCAGCCTCGTCAAACTCGGGAGCCGTCGTCGGCACCTTCGGCCAGAGAGCCTGGTCAGCAAGATAATTCTGGATGGTGTAAGGCAGGACAAAGTAGCCGTCGGCCAATCCCTGCATGAGCGCGGAAGCACCCAGACGGTTGGCACCGTGGTCAGAGAAGTTGCACTCACCGATGGCAAAGAGGCCAGGGATAGTGGTCTGCAGCTCATAGTCGACCCAGATACCACCCATCGTGTAGTGGATAGCCGGGAAGATCATCATCGGAGTCTTGTACGGATTTTCGTCAGTGATTTCTTCGTACATATCGAACAAGTTACCGTAACGGGCACGAACTACATCTTCACCCAGACGGTCGATAGCGTATTTAAAGTCAAGGAATACGGCCAGACCTGTGTTGTTCACACCGAAACCTGCGTCGCAACGTTCTTTAGCGGCACGGCTGGCAACGTCACGCGGAACCAGGTTACCGAATGCCGGATAACGGCGTTCCAAGTAATAGTCGCGGTCTTCTTCTTTGATGTCGGTCGGTTTCAGTTTGCCGGCGCGGA
>OHVI01000298.1_pt1 | contig 11553 bp, 10 predicted proteins | sample 1579501 | NCBI WGS metagenome assembly OHVI01 (sample SAMEA3882537, study PRJEB24775) | human gut metagenome | biome: human-associated habitat; feature: intestine environment; material: feces | place: Netherlands | collected 2009/2010
TCTTCGGCGGCTTTTCGCCCCAGAGCAAAACAGCCGACGCACTCTCCGCCGCCCTCGGCAGCAGGACCGTGCTGTCCGGCTCTGTCAGTCAGGGAAAGGAGAGCAGCCAGTCCTTGCAGATGATGGAGCGTGCGCTCATGACGCCGGATGAATTGAAATCCATCCCCAAGGGAGAGTTTGTGGTGATGAAAACGGGAACTCATCCCATGCGCACCAAACTGCGTCTCTTTCTGGATTGGGGCATCACCTTTGACCCGGACGGCTACCGGATGCCGGAGCGGGCGGCTCGAAAGATAGCTTATGTTGACCAGAGAGAACTCGTCCGCAGCATCCAGCTGCACTACACAAAGAGCCCCTATAACATGGAGGGAGGCAGATGAGTCAATTCAACTTCATTTACGCTGAGGAGCATCTAAGCCACCGGGAGAAGACAGTCTATATCTACCTTCGAGATCGGGCAGACGCCTCCGGCGTCTGCTGGCCGGGGATCAAGACCATCGCCCGTGAATTAGGGCTTTCGCCGCGGACGGTCCAGCGGGCTCTGGCAGATCTGGAGCGCAGGCAGCTCATTGAAAAGCAAAACCGTCGCCGCGCCAACGGCAGCCTCACGAGCAATCTATACCGGCTGACAAAACGCAAAACATCACAGCCTCCCGCCAAGGGGGGACTGTGACGTTTTCCCTTTCAAAATTCTGTCCATAGGGTAGCGTCATCATGGCACATCCAGAAGAGCCTACTCTACCGGAGGATACAGGACAGAGAAAGAACAAGAATATGGAGGTACTTATGAAGTCTGTCGTTAGAAGAACATCGCTGGTTGTCTGCACCCTTGTGCTGGCATTGATCCTGCCCACCGCTGCTTCCGCTGCCTGCACAGGCTTTGATGACGTGCCGGAGACTGCGGACTGCTATGAGAGCGTGATGTATCTTGCGGAGCATGAGATCACGCAAGGCACAGGGAACGGATGCTTCTCCCCGGATGCGCCGGTGACGATGCGGCAGTGGGCGGTGATGCTCTGCCGGGCCTATGAGGTGAAGGTCGAGGGCAGTTCATGGGGTGATCTGAGCCAAAGCGCTGTGGAGCAATCCTACCGGAGGGGCTGGCTGAACGAAACCGCACTCTCCGCGCCCAATATCCAGCTATGCCGGGGAGCGCTGCTCAAAAGCGCCTTTGCCGCAGCTAAGATCCCCGTTTACGACAGCGTACTCTATGAGGGCGGCGTGTCGCTGCACGATTATGAAAATTGCATCCGCATCGGGAAGGAGCTTCAGCTCTGCGGCGAGGCGAACGCTGCAAACGAGATCGTCACCCACAGGGACGCTGCCATGCTCCTTCACGCAATCCTGACCAGAGCCTTCGCCGTGACAGCCCCGGCAGCTCCGGTGACGTTAGTGAACGCGGCAGACGTCAACATCAATGACTACCTGCTGGCGCTGTGGCAGGTGCCGGAGCCGGTGCTTGCCGCCTTCAATGTCGCTGGCTGGACATATTGCATCGACTTCGACTACATGGGCGGCCTCAGCAAGAAACTGAACATGAGCTGCATTGGAGCCACCAACTACAGCCAGAAAACCATCTACCTCTCGGATGCCAGCGCGACGCTCCATGAGTTCGGACACTTTCTGGATTGGCGGTTGGGCTTCCCCGTGGAGCATGAGCATCTGTATCTGGCAGAGGCGCAGAACTCCGGGCTGCGGGATTACGCCAAAACCAACGCCATAGAATACTTCGCGGACTGCTTTGACTACTGGATCACATACAGCGCTGACAAAAAGCGCATGGATGATTTCCGGGATGCAGCACCGCAGACTTACGCCTACATGAAGAAACTGGCAACAAACAACTGGGGAGCCTGATACATACGGTTCGCCACGGGGCGTCACAGAAATGGCAGAGTCCCGCAGTTGACAGATTCTCCCTTTTCCCGCTATAATACGGGCATACTGCAACAAAAAGGAGAATGATTTCCATGAATAAAACCGAACTGATTGCCGCCATGGCGGAAAACAGCGGCCTGACGAAGAAGGACTGCGAAGCGGCCCTCGCCGCCTTTACCGGCGCAGTGGAAACCGCCATGAAGAGCGGAGACAAGGTGCAGATGGTGGGCTTTGGCAGCTTCGAGGTAAAGGAGCGCCCTGCCCGTGTGGGCCGCAACCCCCGCACCGGCGAACCCATGACCTACCCCGCCTGCAAGGTGCCGACCTTCAAGCCTGGCAAGGCACTCAAGGATGCCATTCGGTAAAGCCACATAACAGCAAGTTCCCCCGTGTCCTTCCAACCATATAAGAGGGCGCGGGGGTTTTCTTTGGGAAAAGCCGTTGGTAAGCGCAGACCTCGTGTTTCCTGATGGACAGAAACCGCACAGTATGGTATTCTTTCGATAAGGACTGACGTTTTCCAATACATTTCTGGGCATACCGGGCAACCGCTGGTGAAAAGTGGTTGCATTGTAAGGGAAATCCATGCAGGCAAAAAGAGCATGATCAGTGCTCCGGCTACCGCCGTATCAAACGCAGATACCGGCTCCTATACGAAAGGATGTCATATGGCAAAGAAAAAGAACGGCCGCAATCCACGCAATACGATGGAAAGTACAGACAGGAAGCTGATTGGTGATGCTTTTGATGACGCCATTCGCTTTGCGCGGAAAAACAGTTCCCATCCCAATGTGCCTAAGATCTATGATCTTGTCGGCCCTATCCTGAAGCGCCGCAAGGCCGCTGTTTACAACCTGCTGCCTGAAATCAGAAAACGATTCGGGTCACTCTATGAAAATTTAGATACCGGCCTATTAACAGCGTGGATCAATGAATGTAGCGCTCTGAACCATTCTGTTGACGGGGTGGATCACCTGTATTACATCACGCTGGCCGCTGCGATCTTTATGCTGGATGAGTTGAAGCATGACGGAAGGCTCCCCGCGGCGTACTGCTATTTTAATTCTTCTCAGGAAGCGCTGATGTCTGTTCGACTGCCGGATATTTATGACCCGTGTCACGAAGAGATCGTGCTGCGGGGCATGATGGAGCTGATCCGGGAACGTGACCCGCGGGACAATCCATTTCAAGCCTATATCAATGACGTGTCTGCCCAGCGCACGGAACCGGTGGCTCACCAGAAACCGGAGCAGGATCTCGGAAGTCTGTCCCCGCGGGAGCGCTTTAACGCTGTCATGGCCTTGGTCCCTTCCGTTGTAAAGGAACGGGCTATGAAGCGGTTCATAGAGAAGTATTGGGAGTTTCTGGGCATCTTCTTCGCCTGTGACGCTCCGCTGTGTAAGAAGCAGACCGAATTACTGCGACAATCGGATTCCATCATGAGCGAGTGCCGCAAACTGCATAAGAGACTCGTGGAAAAACGGGAGGAAAAGAACTCGCCAAACATACCGCGCTATGTATTGGCTCCGAAAGCCACGCTTCCTTTCCAAGAGCTGCAGGATATAAGCGGAAACTGCGGAATGAGCAGAGCGGAAACCTTCGCCATAGACGAAATGGACCGGCTGCAGGCGATGGCTGCGCAGGGTCTCGCTATGGAGGATGCGGCCGACGATGCAGGGCGCAGACGGTTCTCACTCGCCCTGTTCGCACATTCCGCACAGATGGTTAAGCAAGAAGACCTTATAGGAAACCTGGACGCCGACATTGCGGAAGGCCTTTTGCGTTTTGAAGTCAACGACCCGTATGAAACCTGCTTCGGATATCTGTGCCTCATAGAAGTCGGAAGCGATATTCCATGGACCTATAATGCCGCTGTTGCCGTTCTGATGGCCGCGGCACGCAAGCTGCCATGGAACGCACGCGCACTCGATGAACTGGACGACCTCACGGATGGGTTTGATGAAGAAAGCGATTCGGAATACCTGCATGAGAACGCGGATGGGGATTTTGCAAGGGATAAAGACATCGCGCCCATCGACTGGAACGATCGAAAGGCGGACCTATATCGACTCAGCTATTTGAATACGCCCCTCTACACGCCCTTGGAATCGCCTGTGCCTGACTGGAAACTGAATATTCCGCAGATCCTGTATGGCCTTACGGGAATCGTAATGCCGCGAACGGTTTCTGACAGCGACGGAATGGCAGAGGTTTTCGAGGCATCAGGCGTGGAGAAAGGCACTGCGAAGGGTCTGGAGCTATATCTTCAAATCGCTTTGGACATACAGATGCAAAGCAGGGACTGGCGGCATGACTTCCGACATCCCTCTGCCGCACTTCCGAAAGGACTCAGCGACTCTGATGCCGAAAATGCAGTCAACATTGATAAGGAAGACGACATTGATGAGCTGAAAGCTAAAATCAGACGGCTAAGGGAATCCAACGAGAAATACAGGGAAGATCTCTATCAGATCCGGCGCGAAATGGAAACGGTTAAGGAGCGCACCGAAAACGTGGCGGGCGGCTGCCGAGAGGACGGAACTCGCTGAACTCCGGGAGCTGGTTTTTACGCAGGCCAATGCCGTTGAAATGGGAGGACTGGAACCGGATAAAGCTGCAGAACTGAGATTTCCTTATTCCACGCGAAAAAGAGTCGTTGCCTTCGGCGGCCATGACTCCTGGCGCAAGGCGATTCGCCCGCTTCTTCCCAACGTCACCTTTATCAACCGTGAGCAGAGACCCAACGCGGATATGATCAAGGCGGCGGATGTGGTCTGGATTCAACCCAACGCGCTCTCTCATCGCAGCTTTTACAAAATCATCAATGTGGTTCGAACCAATCAGGTGCAGATCCGGTACTTTGGCTATGCCAGCGCAATGAAATGCGCGGTGCAGGTGCTGGAGGATGATGTTCCCACCGGAAAGAGCTGAGCCAGCGCGGTGAGGATGCTGTGCTCAGCAACACCCCACCTGCTGAATCACGCTTTTTATGAGAACGCTGTATGGCTGAAGGTTTCCTATATCAGATTTCATGGGATTACAAGTGAAAAGTGACACAAAAGCCTTGAAAAAACGGAATTGACAACAAATGACAACTACACTACAATAAAAGTGAGATCAGGCTTCGGCATCCGACTACAAATAGCGCATACGAAATGCAGGTCTTGTGAAATGTTTCCCAGCTTTTGAAAATAACATTTTTATAAAAGTGAGGATCAGGATATGAATCAGGCGGTGGCAAAGCTCATTAACGAGCAGATCAACAAGGAATTCTATTCGGCGTACCTTTATCTGGACTTCGCCAACTACTATGCGCAGGTGGGTCTGGACGGATTTGAAAACTGGTATAAGGTGCAGGCGCAGGAGGAGCGCGACCACGCGCTGCTGTTCTATCAGTATATGCAAAACAACAACGAGGCGATCACCTTCGAGGCGGTGGCCAAGCCGGAGTGGGAGCGCGGGGATCACATGACTCCGCTGAAAAAGGCGCTGGAGCATGAGAGGCTTGTCACCGCCAGCATCGATGCCATCTACGCCGCCGCATACGAGGCCAAGGACTTCCGCGCCATGCAGATGCTGGACTGGTTCATCAAGGAGCAGGGCGAGGAGGAGAAGAACGCCTCCGACCTCATCACCAAAATGGAGCTTTTCGGCGGGGACAGTAAGGGGCTCTATATGCTCAACAGCGAGCTGAAAGCGAGAACCTATGCCGCGCCCACGCTGGTGCTGGACTAAAGCCAACGGACAAAGAAAGGAGATCACCATGAAACAGAGATTTTTTATTTGTAAGCATTGCGGAAACATCATCGCCATGGTGAAGGACACGGGTGTGCCCGTGGTCTGCTGCGGCGAGAAGATGCACGAGCTGATCCCCGGCACCACCGACGCATCGATGGAAAAGCACGTCCCCGTCTATACCGTCGAGGGGAGCACCGTTCATGTCAAGGTGGGCGAGGCGGAGCATCCCATGCTGTCGGAGCACTACATCGAATGGATCTCCATCCAGACGAAGCAGGGCAACCAGCGCAAGGAGTTGCATCCCGGCGAGAAGCCGGAAGCCTGCTTCGCCCTGTGCAAGGGAGACGAGGTGGAGGCGGCCTATGCCTACTGCAACCTCCACAGCCTCTGGAAAAAGTAACCCCCGTGTTGAAGGAAAGCCCTTACATTTGAGAGCAGGACGATGCTCCTGTTTTCAGAACGGACCGATCAAAAACAGCGAATGGTGACCGGCCTGCAATGAGCAATCCATTTCACCGCAAATAATCATTGAGCCGTGCAGCGCCGTTCGCTCTGCCTGAGAACAGGCAGAGTTCGTAGGGGCTGTGCGGCTTTTTGTATCAACGCAAGGGCAGGGAAAAAGCGCGGGGAGCACCCTTGCCAATATTGCTTCCGCCGGGGACAACGATATTGCAAATGCAACAGTTGTTTTTACAGAGTTCTGATATACTACTATTAAATAACGGCAAGGCCAAATACGACAGGAGGACAACGCCATGATCGACAAGAAAGCTTACCAAAAGATGGACTACGCGCTGTGCCTGCTCAGTGCCCACGCTGACGGAAAAGACAGCGGCTGCATCATCAATTCATTCCATCAGGTGACCAGCAGCTTCCCTGCAAAGTTTACCATTGCCGTCAATCGCGAGAATGCGACCGCCGCAGCGGTCGAGCAGGCGGGCAGCTTCTGCGTAACGCTGATCGCCCACGATGCGCCCGCGGCGCTCATCAACGATTTCCCCTACCTTACCGACAGTATGGTCTCCCGGGTATCCTGCCGTGTAATTGACCGGCTGGAGATCGGAAGCTACACGATCTATGTCGGGCAGGCGACGGAGGCAGAGGTGTTCGGCAGCGGCGAGGTGCTGACGCTCAACGCCTACGCCGCGCGGGGCAAGGCTGTACCACCCACCGCCACGGTGTACCGCGAAATGGTCGGCGGCGGCTTCAAATGCAGTGTCTGCGGGTACATCCACGAGAGCGAAACATTACGCGATGACTTCATCTGTCCCATCTGCCGCGCTACGGCGGACAAGTTCGTCCGACAGAACTAAGTATTTGGAACCGCATTGTGAAAGAGAAAGGAGTGTTTTATGAATTACATCGCCATGATTCAAAACCGCAGATCCGTGCGGGCCTTCCGCAGCAAAGAGGTGTCGGACGCAACGCTTGCCGAGCTGCGCACGCACTATGAAAGAAACTGCCGCCGTCTGATTCCGGAGCTTGCAACAGAGCTTGTAATTCTTGATGCGGACGCGCAGAGCGCACTCGAGGGTGCGGCAGGTTACCGGCAGTTCCTCATCGGCGCGCCGCACTATCTGATGCTCCTCAGCGCCCCGCATATCCACGCGGAGGAAAACGCGGGCTACATGATGGAGGAACTGGTGCTCAAACTCACCGAGCTTGACATCGACAGCTGCTGGCTGACTTTCACTGACAGCGCACGTATCAAAGCTGCGCTTGGGCTGACCACACCGCTGGAGGTCGCCGCCATCGTCGCCTTCGGCTATGGGGAAAAGACACAGAAAAAGCTGCGGCTGAACATTCTGAATATGTCAATGGTCGATGTGACTGTCGAGCGGCAGTACTTCGCGCCGAAAAAGGGAATCAGGGAACTGGTCAGCGTAGATACCTGGGGCAATAAGGAGGGGCTTGACGAGATGCTGGGCTTCTACGATGATATGCTCTGGCAGGCGTTTTACGCCGTATCCCTCGCACCGAGCTATCTCAACCGTCAGCCCTACGGCTTTCTGGTAAGAGATCATGAGATCATCTTCGTGCAGATATCCGACCCCTATACCGACGGCACGGACGCAGGTCTTGACGCCGGCATTGCCCTGTTGCACTTCGCGGCGGTCGCCGCTCAGCTGCTTGGTGAGGGACGCTGGGAACTGGATCCGGAGGGAGTCGAGGGTATTCCAGAGAGCGGCCGTGCATTGGCACGCTATTGGATGTAACTGTAATGAGGGTAAAAGAAAGGCTGGCCGCAGCGCAATGACATCAGGCATAAATAGCAGGAGAACATCCCAACACGCACATCCAGATCATCCCTACAGGCACTATGGATATTAAGCAAGGAGGAATGATGATGAGTTCCATGCGTATCAAATCCAGAGAAAATCCAAATCTGGAGATCTCCGCGTTTCGCGGACATTTTGCGACCCGCCACTCCCACAACAGCCACTACCTTGACATAACCCGCATGAAGCATGAGTACGGCATGGCGGCTGATGCGGCCGGTATCCTTGTGCAGCACTACATCTATGAGAAGCAGATCGACACGATCGTCTGTATGGACGGCAGCGAGGTCATCGGTACGTTTCTCGCCCGCCAGCTCTCTCAGAAGAATCTCTTTTCCCTGAGCAGTGAAAAAAATATCTGCGTCGTCGCACCGGAGCACGATTCCAACGGACTTCTGATCTTCCGGGATAATCTTCGTCCCATGGTGTCTGAAAAGAATGTCCTGCTGCTGATCTCCACGGTGAATTCGGGAAAGACCGCGGCTCGCGCACTCGAGTGCATCGAGTATTACGGAGGCACCACGCAGGGGGTCGCAGCTGTCTTCAGCGCCTTGAAGCAGGTGGGCGACATCCCCGTGATCAGCCTGTTTTCCCCGGAGGATATCCCCGGATATGTGACCAGTCTTGTCAAGGATTGTCCCATGTGCAAGGCAGGGCAGAAAATTGACGCGCTGTCCAATAGCTACGGTTTTTCTCCCCTGACCTGATGCCTGCGGCAGCAGCTTGCTTCTTCCTGCCGCAAGAATCGTAACCATCCCAACTTAGGTATGCTCTTATGAACTGTTGTTTACCGCTGATTTCCAACGAACCCGTCTTTGCCGAATAAGGATTGTTTATACTGATGAGCAAGCTTGCGTATATTGCTGAGGGGGTGTAAGAGGATACGCTCTAAGGATGGTTGCGTCGTTACCCGTTCCTCTCCCACCACGGAGGCGGAATAAAGGCGGAATGCGAGCGGAATATATGGAAAATGCGAAATAAATGCAATTCTAAAAATTGCAAAAGCTCTGAATAATTGTGAGATTTCCTTGTTTTCCACAATGGATAATCAAGGAAAAAGAATGGGGTTCAAGAGGCCGCTGGTTCGATTCCAGTCACTCGGACCAAAGAAAAGTCCCGTAACCGCAAGGATTAATGTTCACAGGTACACAATGTGGCTGTGGGGTTAGCCGGTCGGTGCAGGGTAAAAAAGTGAGCCGAGAATTTTTCTCGACTCGCTTTTTTGTGCGATGAAAACCACTCGCTGGGCGAGTGGTTCAAAAAGGCTAATGCCGATGAGGAAAAACAAAATTCCCTTTGTTATAGTAGGGATGCGGTCTGTCAACTGTAAGCTATAAAACAAAGGGAGTCTATTCAAGAGTGAATGGCAGGAACAATTTAGCAAGCTACACACCAGAAGTAAAGGACTGAATGTCTGATGGTTGGGGATCGAAAGCAGGGAAAGCAGAAAAAGAACGGTTAAATAGGAGCGAGAAGTGATGAATTCATCCCTGTGCGGATAGGACGGCCTATGCAAACGGCAAATCGTACCAACACCGCATGAGGCGTGGATAGTAACATAGGGCCTCACCCATCTAAGAAATACCCCCGGCTTTCGCCGAGGAATATTTATTGCTTATTTTGCTAATTTTTTTGTAGGAAATCTGTATCATAGGAGGGGTTTTATTAATTGCGGTTGATTACATTAGAGCTGGAGCTATAACTCCCCAGCTCTGTCTTCATAGCATTAGGTAACTGCCAAATCTTCGGACGCATACTCTGACCATTGTGACTAATGGCGACTTATTGTTTACATGTGATTCAAAAGTGATATGACCATTCCTGCACCAGATCATCAACAATATATTGAACCTCCAGATTTGTCCCTTCCCAATAGAAATCCACAGCGTTGACATTCTTGGCGTTATCAATCAGCGGGTTTGGGAGTTGAGCATATTCGTCTCTCTCATAGTCGTAAACCCTGATATACCTTTCGTCGGTATCCGCCGATAAACGTCCTTTCATTACGGCCAGATGAAGCATCTCGTTGATTGCACTTTCACGCATCAGAGTGCCCTGTTCTTCCGCAAAATCAGCAATTTCTTCACATTGATTGTCCGCAGTGATTACAGCAATCTGTCTTGTTCCGTCTCCAATGTTGTCTGCATTTTTAACATATAGAAAGGTACTGCCATCATACGCCAATATGACCGGTTCTTCACCTTCTAAGGAAAGCAGAATTTGTTCTGTTGGCGACTCAATACTGCAAATATAATAAGCGCCGTTATACTCATAAACGAAGCGGCTATCATCAACCCACCACAGCGGATAAGCGGGCGTTCGGTTAGAGCCAAGATTGAATAGCACGCTCTCCTGATTCAAATTTATTTTCAGCAACATGAAAGAAAAGACGCCGTTTACGACATCTGGCTTATTGGAAATATATACTGCATATTCACCATTCGGTGAAATAACCGTTGGTTCACCCCAGACCAACTCATAATACGGATCATCTATTTTGCTCAACGCAAGCGCTAAAACTTCTTGGTAAGTATAGCCATTGTAGCTTTCAGGTACATAAACTTCCTTGATCGCGCTAAAGTCCGAATCATGCACAAGACTCCAGTTATCCTGTCTAAAAATGAACACATCTTCAGCAGAACCTTCCCCCACGGTTTGGCACGAAGTCAGTACCAGTAAAAAAACTGAAACAAGCGTTATAATTATTTTTTTCATAAAACCTCCAATTTAGCATATTAATAGGGTTGAGCAAAACAGCGATTTGCTCATAAGGCTATACAATAAATAGTGCTATTCATATCGTTTGAACGCTATATATTGTTACTCAATTTTGCAAAACTCGCGTTTTGCTCAACCCTTACATATTAACAAAAGCAGCTTTATAGCGCTTGTGTTAATATGTCATACACTATGGCTCTGGAGAACATATTGTATTTGTTAGCGCCGGGCGGAATTAGCCATTCGGTTTTCGCCCGGCGCTAACAAATTATAGAGCACCTTTCCAGTAGGCGCAATTAGTATCTGTCATTAATACTGGACCGTATTGGTCGCGTAAGCCCACTTTTGAGTCGAGCCATTTGGGTCAGAAGCCGGATTGTAGAATTTGGCTGGAGCCCACATATATGCCGAAGGACTTGACCGCCTATAACGCACAACCCACTCAATCTCAGTTCCTGATGAGACAAGGTTTCTAAAATCATAAGAATAAACATATCCAGTTGAATTAGTCATATTATAGGGACCAATCCAGGTAGTTGATCCCTTCACGCGATAGTAAATTTGGGCTGAATATGGCTTTTCATTATGTGGGTTTCCTGCGCCACTAAACACGAGTGTTGCCGCTGCGGTAGTGTTGTTATTCCATTGCAATTGGGAAAAGGTGTCACAGTTGCGCCCATAGTTCCATGGACTTGCGTGGCGGTAAAGCGTTTCATTCCGATACCCTTTGCGAGTATCTAATCTATCGGTGTTATATGCCGCAAAATGGAGATGTGGTTGATTAGGATATCCATATGATCCACCTGTTGCAACTTGGTCACCTTGGTTATAGTAACCATTGGATTGCAGCGAGGAGCAATGTTCGTAATGGCAGAATACATTTTTGGTCGAATGGCCGGTGTCAAGGGTGACATTGTTATAGGAGATTCCATCCGATGAG
>OHVI01000305.1_pt1 | contig 11376 bp, 6 predicted proteins | sample 1579501 | NCBI WGS metagenome assembly OHVI01 (sample SAMEA3882537, study PRJEB24775) | human gut metagenome | biome: human-associated habitat; feature: intestine environment; material: feces | place: Netherlands | collected 2009/2010
GTCAGCAATGAAGAAGAACTGGAAATATTCATTACTACTTATAGTAGCTGTATTTGCATTGACTATGGGCATATTCTTTCTGTTTTACCGCTTTGATAACAAATATACGGCCAGGGGGGACCAGGCCATTCAGGGAATCCTCTATGTGCCTGATGATGATTCTGTGCATTATCTTGCCAGGGAATGGGAATATTATCCGGATGTATTGCTGACACCGCAGGAAATAAAGGAACAGAAGGAGGACTACTACAGCCGTTATGTTTCCATTGGCGAGTACGGTGGAATGGACCTGGGCGACAAAAATAAATCTCCTTTTGGAAGTGGTACCTATCGGATGACCCTGGTGCTTCCTGAAAAAGAAAAACAATATGCTATTGGCCTGACAGAGATTTTTTCTGCTTACAAGCTGTATATTAATGGGGAATTGATGGGGCAGATGGGAAATCCGGATCCGGACAATTACCAGGAGCAGATTCAGAACAGGGTATTTACCTTTGAGGGAAAAGGAACTGCAGAGATTGTGATCGCAGTGACAGACAAACATTCGGTGTCATCGGGAATTCAGTATGTGCCGGTTTTGGCTTCTCCTTTTAAAGTGAATATTATCCGCGGGTTGTCACTTATGATTGCTGTGGTATTTATGGCTTTTACATTTTTTGTCCTGATTTTTTCAGTGTATATGTATATGCGAACTAAAAAAGTGGAGTTTGGACTTTTTGCCCTGCTTTGTATCTGTGTGCTGGGATATGGTTCTTATCCGATCCTGCATTCCTTTGTTGCAGTAAAAGTACAGCCTTGTTATGGAATGGAGGCATTGTTCTATTATCTGATGTTTGCCGGTGTTATGCTGGTACAACAGAAGATCCTGGGAGGTGAGGAAAGGATTCCGGAAATTCTTGCAGGTGTGGCCGCCACAGCCGGAGTGATGGTTTTTGTGGCAGAAATGCTGTGCAGCAGAGCCCAGTCTGCAACAGGGCTGTATCTGATCTCTAAGCTTACAGAGATTTTGAAGTGGGCAGCAGCCGGTTATCTGCTTTTCAGAAGTGTAAAGGAGATAAAACAGAAGTACAGTAATGTACTTTTAGTGGGAATTGTTGTTTATGCAGCGTCTCTGGCAGCAGACCGGATATGGAGATTATATGAGCCGATCATTGGCGGGTGGTTTACGGAAATTGGTGCAGCAGTGCTTGTAGCCAGTGTGGGACTGACTCTGTGGATGGAGCTTGCCAATGCTTACAGATTTCAGCTTACCTATGGAGAATACAGCCGTCAGATGGAACAGAAACTGCAGATACAGAAACAGAATTATGAGGAACTTACAGAAAAGATGGATGAGATCAGCAGGATGCGCCATGATATGAGACACCATCTGCGCACCATCATGTCTTACACCCAGCAGGGAAAATATCAGGAGATGATGGAATACCTGCAGGAGTATGCATCCGTTATAACAGAAGGGGAAAAGCTAATCTGTTATTGCAGAAACATGGCCGTAGATGCAGTGATCCATTTTTATGCAGGAGAACTGAGGAAGAAAGGGATTCCTTTTGAATGTGATATGATGCTGCCGCAGAATATTGGCATTTCAGATACAGATCTGTGCAAAATATATGGAAATCTTCTGGAAAATGCCGTAGATGCAGTAAAAGATCTGCTACCGGAAAATAAGCCTTATGTAAAGATGCTTACAAAGGTTAAGAACAGGAAGCTTCTGATAGAGATTTCAAATCCATATTCCAATGAAATCCAGCGAAGAGAAAAAGTTTTTTATTCAACAAAGCATGAAGGCTTTGGAATCGGAACAGCGTCTGTGGCAGAAGTGGTACAACGAATGGGCGGATATGTAGTTTTTAATACAGAAGAGGGTATTTTTAAAGTAAATATCTTTCTGCCGGTGAAAACAGTACAGTAAATAAATAGTTACTGCCCGGAGGGGAAGAGGCATATCGGAAATACTTATTTATCAGAGTCTGAAGAGAATAAGTATTCCAGATATGCTTTTTTTATTGCGTTGGAGCCACGCTTGCGTACAGTAACAAGCTCCTGATTGTCCATCACAAAGCCTTCATCTGTGGATTTCTCGATGTGATCCATATTTACGATACAGCCTCTGTAACAGGAGAGAAAACATTTCATTCCCTCCAGAAGCTCTTCGAATTTCTGGAAGGTTATGTAGGAGCGTATAATGCCTGCATCTGTGGTATGTACCTGAACTGCATTGCGGTAGGTATCCACGTACAGGATGCTCCTGACAGGGATCTTTACAGGGGTACGGTCGGAGATCAGCTCTATATATCTGGAATTCTGCGACTGCCTGAACTGGATTGTTGAGAGGATCCGGCAAAGCTTCTCCGGGTCAAAGGGCTTCAGCAGATAGTAGGATGCCTGTACATCATAGCTTTCCACAGCAAAGGAATCACTGCTTGAAATAAAAATCAGAGCAGCTGTATCCCTGGCTTCGCGGAGCTTTCTGGCTGCATCCATACCGGTCATACTGCCCATATAAATATCCATAATGATCAGGTCGTAAAATCCGGGTATGTATTTAGTAAAAAAAGCTTCTGCGCTGGAATACAAATGGATGTCTGCGGATGTATTCTGGGATTCATAATAAGAAGAAATGACAGATTTTACCTGACGCAGATCTTCCTTTGAATCGTCAAGGATTGCAATATTCAAAAGGAGTACCTCCTAAATTAACTTAAACATAATTTGTATTTTAGCGTATTTTCATGAGTTATTCAAGTACGGATTCCTTACTGAAAGCAAGTAATACCATAAGTATTTATTCATTTTTCCATATTTCATGAAAAATGTCATTTAATCCCATGTATCTTGAAAATAAGACTGAAATTTTTTATAGTAAGAACATAGAAATTCAGTTTAGAAATATGTACACACATTTTAAGAAAGGATGGTAAAAAAATATGAAAAACTGGAAAAAAATAATGGCAGGTCTTTGTGCTGCTGCAATGGTAAGCTCTATGGTTGTTCCGGTATGGGCAGCAGAGGAGACTACAGAAGAAGCAGCAGATGACGGAGATGTCGCGGATGTATCAGAGGCAATGTTAGGACTCTGGAAGGACAGCGCAGGAGATATCTACGGATTCTACAAAGATAATTCGTTTTTTGGTCAGTGGAAGGATGAAGAGCAGGATGTTCTTGGTGTATATGCCCTGAGTTCAGACGGAGAATATACAGCTCTGGTAATGCAGTTCGCAAATGACGACGGCACGTATGATGATGAAAATATGGTAACTTATCTGGTGCAGGCAAATGAGGAAGAGAATCTTCTGGAACTTTATGATCCGGACAGTCTGGACCTGACTGCAACCCTGGAGCCTTATGAGGCAGACGGTGATGAGTCGGATTACAATCAGACTTATCAGGATATGGGTGATATCCTGACAGAGTGTTATTCCGGCGAAACAGAAGCGGGTGAGACTTTTATTTATGCAGCTAATGAGGATGGAACTTTCTGCTCAGTACTTGTGATCGATCAGGATGATAACTATGTAAGCTTTGTTGGTGAAGGTACTTTTGATGAAGAGAATGGTACTGTGACGATTACTGATGAAGTTTCTGAGATGGCACTTACTTTTGGCGTGGCAGTGAATGATGATGATACACTGACACTGGATATGGGTGATCTTGGAAGTGCCACTGTACAGGAAGCTACGCTGGCAGTTGCCGTTCAGGGACTGAAGTATGCAGTTGAGAATGGAACTGAGATGAACTAAGCAATTCTTTTTCAGGAACAAAAATATGTGATTTTGAGGATACTCCTCTTCGGATAGATTTATTCGGAGGGGAGTGTTTTTTCTGTGCCGGGGGTTTTAGAATGGCTGGGAAGATGGTATAATGAGGAGCGAATTCTATAGTTTTTGTGGAAGTGTTACAGATGAGCAGAAACAGACAGGAAGCGAAAATTACGAGAGAGGTTTGAATTTATGAATATTCTGAATATAGAGCATGTTTCTAAGGTGTTTGGTGAGAAGGTGGTGCTGGATGATGTTTCCTACGGGGTGCATCAGGGAGATAAGATTGGGATCATCGGGATTAATGGGACCGGGAAGTCTACGATTCTGAAGATCATCGGCGGTCTGGAGGAGCCGGATGAGGGACAGGTGATCACTCAAAATGGCCTGAGAATCACGTATCTTCCGCAGATGCCGGAGTTTCCGCAGGGAGCTTCTGTCTTGGATTATGTGGCAGAAGGAAAGTGGCAGAAGGACTGGAGTACTGAGAGCGAGGCAAGGAATGTTCTGAATAAGCTGGGAATTACAGACCATGAGGAGAAGATCGATCATTTATCCGGGGGACAGAAGAAAAGGGTGGCACTGGCAAGGACTCTGGTGAATCCCTGTGATGTGCTGCTTCTGGACGAGCCTACCAACCATCTGGATAATGAGATGGTGACCTGGCTGGAGGACTTTCTGAGAAGTTTTAAGGGCGTTGTGATTATGGTTACTCATGACAGATATTTCCTCGACAGGGTTACTAATAAGATTCTGGAGATTTCCCATGGCGGCCTTTATGCTTATGAGGCTAATTACTCGAAGTTTCTGGAACTGAAGGCAGAGCGTGAGGAGATGGAGCTTGCCAGTGAGAGGAAGAGACAGAGCGTACTCCGCATGGAACTGGAGTGGGCAAAGCGTGGATGCAGAGCCAGAAGTACCAAGCAGCGGGCACGTCTGGAACGCCTGGAGGCACTGAAGAACGGAAAGGCTCCGGTGCGTGATGCGAATGTGGAGCTGGATTCTGTTGAGACACGTATGGGAAAGAAGACAATCGAACTTCACCATATCAGCAAGAGTTTTGGTGAGAAGAAGATCCTGGATGATTTTAATTATATTGTGCTGCGCAATCAGCGTCTTGGGATTATTGGTCCTAATGGGTGCGGAAAGTCAACACTCATCAAGATTATTGATGGGATGATACAGCCGGATGCAGGAGAAGTGGAAATTGGAGAAACCATTCGCATAGGGTATTTTGCACAGGAAGTGCCGGATATGGATACCAATCAGCGTGTGATCGATTATATCCGCGACGTGGCAGAGTATATTCCGACCAGAGACGGGAAGATTTCCGCAACAATGATGCTGGAGAGGTTTCTTTTTTCCGGGGAAGATCAGTATGGACAGCTGGGAAAACTGTCCGGTGGAGAGAAGGTACTGATGGAGGCGCCAAATGTACTTCTTCTGGATGAGCCAAGTAATGATCTGGATATTCCTACACTGACCATTCTGGAGGATTATCTGGATTCTTTTGCAGGGATTGTGATCGCAGTGTCTCATGACAGGTATTTTCTGGATAATATTGTGGACAGGATTTTTGCTTTTGAGGGGAATGGACATCTGACCCAGTATGAGGGCGGATATACGGATTATACAGAGGCGCTGGCGAGAAAAGGCGGGGCAGTATCTGAAGGACAGAGCACTGCAGTTGGTGCGGAAAAGAAGAAGTCGGCTCAGGCAGACTGGAAGCAGAATCGTCCCCAGAAGCTGAAATTTACCTATAAAGAGCAGAGGGAATTTGAAACCATCGATGATGATATTGCAGCGCTGGAGGAACTGCTGGAGAAGCTGGATAAGGATATGGAGGCCAATGCCACCAATTCTGTGAAGCTTCGTGAGATCATGGAGCAGAAGGAGAAGGCACAGGCAGATCTGGATGAGAAGATGGACAGGTGGGTTTATCTGAATGATCTGGCGGAGCGAATCGAGGCACAAAAAAGTGAAAAGTGATTTTTTTCAGATGCTATTGACTTTGCAGAGGGTTCTTTAGTATGATACAGATTATGGAAGATTGCAGGAGCTGCTTTGCAGCGGGGCAATTTGCGGATGCCGGGTCAGTAACAGAAAATATCTTTTGATTCTGACATCTGTAAGTGAACAGTAAGTGAACAGGAGATATAAAAATATGGCAGAACAGGTCAGAGTTGTAGTGGACGCAATGGGCGGGGATAATGCCCCGGCAGAACCTGTCAGAGCTGCAGTGGAAGCTGTAACAGAGAGACAGGACATAAAAGTAATTCTTACAGGAAAACAGGAAGTGATAGATAAGGAACTGGCGAAATATTCCGGATATCCGAAGAACCAGATCCAGGTTGTCAATGCATCCCAGGTGATCGAGACAGCAGAACCCCCTGTTTTTGCAATCCGTAAGAAAAAAGATTCATCAATCGTAGTAGGTTTGAATATGGTTAAGAAACAGGAGGCAGATGCCTTTGTTTCATCAGGAAGTACAGGAGCTGTTCTTGTTGGCGGACAGGTACTGGTAGGCAGAAGTAAAGGTGTGGAGAGGCCGCCTCTTGCACCGTTGATCCCTACCACGAAGGGTGTTTCCCTTCTGATTGATTGTGGTGCCAATGTGGATGCACGTCCATCGCATCTGGTGCAGTTTGCGAAGATGGGCTCTATTTATATGGAGAACGTAGTTGGTATTAAAAATCCAAAAGTTGCCATTGTAAATAACGGGGCGGAAGAGGAGAAGGGAAATGCACTTGTAAAAGAAACTTTCCCCCTTCTGAAAGAATGCAAAAGCATTAATTTCATCGGAAGTATAGAAGCCAGAGATATTCCGGCAGGATATGCGGATGTGGTCGTATGCGAAGCATTTGTGGGAAATGTGATCCTTAAATTATATGAGGGAGTTGGTTCTGCCCTGGTCCAGAAGATCAAAGAAGGAATGATGACCAGCACAAGAAGTAAGATCGGTGCACTTCTGGTAAAGCCTGCACTGAAAGAAACTCTGAAATCCTTTGATGCAACGGAATATGGCGGAGCACCGCTTCTGGGGCTTAAAGGACTTGTGGTAAAGACGCATGGAAGTGCCAAAGCCATTGAGATCAAACATGGTATTTTCCAGTGTGTACAGTTTAAACAGGAGAAGATCAACGAGAAGATCGCAGAGCGTATCCTGGAGGATCAGGAAGTACTGAAGTCCGGAGCAGAATAGAGCAGGACAGGAACAGAAACAGGAAGGAGGGTTGAAGATGGAACTGGAGAAAATAAAAGCTATCATAGCAGAGGTTCTGAATATTGATGCAGATTCGATCACAGAAGACACTACATTTGTAGATGATCTTGGTGCAGACTCTCTTGATATTTTTCAGATTATTATGGGGATTGAAGAGGAGTATGACATTGAGCTGGATAATGAATCTGTCGAACAGATTCAGACAGTCGGTGATGCTGTTGAAGCAATTCGGACAATTAAATAAAAATGTAACTGTCCGGCAGTCTGAAATTTGACAGGAGCATAATACAGGCGCACTGAGCAGTTGCAAAAAATGATGTCGCAGGGTTGTCAGATGACAGCCCTGTGCATATGGAGAGGGTTAGAGGAATGAATAGAAAGACAGAAGAATTAGAAGAAATCATAGGATATCATTTTAAAAATAAACATTATCTTACACAGGCACTGACTCACAGTTCCTATGCAAATGAGAAGAAGCTGGGGAAGCTGGGCAGCAATGAGAGACTGGAGTTTCTGGGAGATGCTGTGCTGGAGCTGATCAGCAGTGATTATCTGTATGCAAGATTTACCCAGATACCGGAGGGAGAGCTGACAAAGAAGAGAGCCAGCCTGGTGTGTGAGCCAAGCCTTGCCTATTGTGCAAGAGAATTCGGACTGCCGCAGTTTCTGTTGCTTGGAAAGGGCGAGGATATGACAGGCGGAAGAAACAGGGATTCTATCGTCTCTGATGCAACAGAGGCTTTACTGGGAGCTATCTATCTGGATGGTGGTTTTGCTAATGCAAAGGAGTTTGTGCTGAATTTTATCCTGAATGATATTGAACACAAACAGCTCTTTTATGATAGCAAGACCATCCTGCAGGAAATCGTGCAGGAAAACGGAACACAGCCGGTGGAATATATTCTGACAAAAGAAGAAGGCCCGGATCATAACAAAAACTTTACTGTGGAGGCAAGAGTAAACGGAAAAGTGATGGGACAGGGAAGCGGTCATACAAAGAAAGCAGCAGAACAGGCCGCAGCATACCAGGCGATTCGTGTACTCAGAAAATAAACAGGAGAATTATGTATTTAAAGAATATAGAGGTACAGGGATTTAAGTCTTTCGCCCAAAAGATCAATTTTGAATTTCATAACGGGATCACCGGTATTGTAGGTCCGAACGGAAGTGGAAAGAGCAATGTCGGTGATGCGGTGAGATGGGTGCTGGGTGAACAGAGTGCCAGGTCTCTGCGAGGAGGAAATATGCAGGATGTTATTTTCTCCGGTACAGAGACAAGAAAACCCCTGGGTTATGCATCGGTGGCGATCACATTGGATAATTCAGACCATAAGCTTCCGGTTGATTTTAACGAGGTTACGGTTACCAGAAGGCTTTACCGTTCAGGAGAGAGTGAATATAAGATCAACGGAAGTGCCTGCAGACTGAAAGATATCAATGAGATGTTTTATGATACAGGTATCGGTAAAGAAGGATATTCCATTATCGGACAGGGACAGATCGACAGGATCCTAAGCGGTAAACCGGAAGAGAGAAGAGAGCTTTTTGATGAGGCAGCAGGTATTGTTAAATTTAAGAGAAGAAAGAATACCACTATCAAAAAACTGGAGGAAGAACGCCAGAACCTGGTCAGAGTGACAGATATCCTCTCGGAGCTTACCAGACAGCTGGAACCACTGGAGAAACAGTCAGAGACAGCAAGAGTTTATCTTTCCAAAAGAGAGACTCTTAAGGAACTGGATGTGAATATGTTCCTGATGGAGTATGCTGCTGCAGCCAAAGAACTCAAGGAACTGGAAGAGAAGAACATAATTGCGCAGAATCAGCTGAAGGATACCCAGAGTTCCTATGACCGGACCAAGGTGGAATATGAACGTCTGGAACAGGAGCTGGAAGATTTAAATTCCAAAATGGATGCACTTCGCATTTCCGGTCAGGAGCAGGCAATCCGTAAACAACAGCTGGAAGGCCAGATCAATGTATTAAATGAGCAGATACTGGCAGGGGCACAGAATGAAGAGCATTATAAGGGACGTATCCAGACTATTGAGGCTGAACTTTCAGTAAGAACAGATTCAAAGAAGAAACTTGAAGAAGAAAAAACGGATATTTATGCACAGTTAAAGGCTGTCCGTAAGAAACTTTCTGAGGAAGAAGAGAAATTAAGGACAGCGCAGGAGAATATGGAAGCCTGTACTCTCGAAGTGGAGAATGGCAAAAATGAGATCATTGAAATTCTGAACAGCCGCGCCAATGTCAAGGGTAAAGCCCAGAGATTTGATGCAATGATGGAACAGGCAGAAATCCGTAAGGCAGAGATTAGCCAGCGTATTCTCAGACTGAAGAGTGAAGAGGAAGAACAGCAGACCATTCTGACAACAGCCCGGAAACAGTATGATGAGATTACATCCCAGATTGAAAATGCCAATGAGGAATGTGAACATCTGAATCTGAGTGTGATGAAGATTCAGGAAAAGCTGAAGGAACAGAACACAAAGCTGGAAGCAGAACAGACAGCCTATCACAGAGAGGCATCCCGGCTGGATTCTCTCAGAAATATCGCGGAGCGCTATGATGGATACGGAAACAGTATCCGGAGAGTTATGGAACAAAAAGAACGTGTTCCGGGAATCCAGGGTGTTGTCGCAGATCTGATCCAGGTAAACAAAGATTATGAGATCGCTATCGAGACAGCTCTTGGTGGGAGCATTCAGAATATTGTTACAGATAATGAGCAGACTGCCAAAACCATGATCGAATTTCTGAAAAAGAATCGTTATGGACGTGCGACCTTTCTTCCCATGAGCAGCATAAGTCCCAGAGGTGAGTTTACACCGAAAGAAGCACTGAAAGAGCCGGGCGTTGTGGGGATTGCCAGCGAACTGGTGTCCGTAGCTTCTCAGTATCAGCAGATCACGAAATTCCTTCTTGGAAGAGTGCTGGTAATTGATAACATTGATCATGCCATTGCAATAGGAAAAAAATACAGACACAGTCTGAGAATGGTCACAACAGAGGGTGAATCCTTAAGCCCGGGAGGTTCCATGACCGGCGGTGCCTTCAGAAACAACAGCAATCTGCTTGGAAGACGGCGTGAAATAGAGGAACTGGAAACAAAAGTAAATCAGCTGAAGCAGAATCTGACCGAAATGCAGAATGCTGTTGAGGAAAATAAAAATCAGAGAAACAGGCTTCGTGATGCCATTGCAGGATTTCAGGAAAAACTCCGTCAGAAATATATAGAACAGAATACTGCCAGAATGAATATCAAACAGCAGGAAAAGAAAGCTGAGGAGATCCGAAGCGGATATGCGCAGATCAACAGAGATCAGGCAGAGATCAAACGCCAGGTCATGGAAATCCGGCAGGATCATGACCGGATTGCCAGGGAACTGGAGAATTCAAAGCAGGATGAGAAAGAACTGGAGAGTTTTATTGAGGCAAAGCAGTCAGAACTGGATGAATGGAAAGAAGAAGAGAAGAAAATCACCCGGGAGTTAGAAGAAATCCGTCTTCAGTCATCCGCTCTTGAACAGAAAGAGAAATTTGACCAGGAAAACCTGAGCCGTCTGAAAGCAGAAATCACAGCTTTTATGACTGAGAAAGAGGATATTTATCAGTCTCTTGCTCACAGCAGTGAAGAGATGGAAAAGAAGCAGAAGATGATCACCCAGCTGAAAAAAGAGTCGGAAGAGTCTGTCCTTCATGAAGAACAGGCACAGATGCAGCTGAAAAATCTGCAGAAGGAGAAAGAGAGCAGAACTTCTCAGCATAAAGATTTTTTTGAGAAAAGAGATTATCTGTCCGGTCAGATCGGACTTCTGGATAAGGAATGTTACCGTCTGCAGGGACAGATGGACAAGCTGGAGGAGAACAGGGAAGAGCGGATTGCCTATATGTGGTCCGAGTATGAGATCACTCCCAATAATGCCGTTTCCTACAGAAAAGAGGAACTTACTGATCTTTCGCAGATGAAGCGACAGGCAGCTCAGATTAAAGATGATATCAGAAAGCTGGGACCTGTAAATGTAAATGCTATTGAGGATTATAAGGAACTTCTGGAAAGACACACCTTTCTGTCCGGCCAGTATGAGGATTTGGTCACAGCGGAGAAAACTCTGGAACAGATCATTCAGGAGCTGGATGAGGGAATGCGGAAACAGTTTTCTGAGAAATTCGGCGAGATCCAGAAGGAATTTGACAAGGCATTTAAGGAATTGTTCGGAGGCGGAAAAGGAACTCTGGAGCTGGATGAAGAGGCAGATATCCTGGAGGCAGGAATTAAGATCATTTCCCAGCCGCCGGGAAAGAAACTGCAGAATATGATGCAGCTTTCCGGTGGAGAGAAGAGTTTGACGGCGATTTCTTTGCTTTTTGCAATCCAGAGTTTAAAAC